>ENA-OPCM01000022-OPCM01000022.1-human-gut-metagenome-genome-assembly--contig:-NODE-22-length-104864-cov-5.859802_pt1 | contig 104864 bp, 95 predicted proteins | sample MGYA00241252_ERZ501484 | MGnify/ENA primary metagenome ERZ501484 (study PRJEB25962, sample SAMEA2042583) | human gut metagenome | biome: human gut; feature: human-associated habitat; material: faeces...
GCATATTGGAATGGAAAGCTGTGTAAGTGTTTTTCTTTGAACCTGCATATAGATTACCTCATTTATAATGTATGTATACTTTTATAATGTATGTATACTTTGTGATATTAACAGAAAGAATGCAAACTTCTCATTATAAACTTCATTTGGGAGAGGAAGATATAAAGAAGAGAAGCTTGCATGCATCAATATATTACATTATCACAAATAATTCTTGTATTATTTCAAGGAAAAATTGTACTATTTCTACTTTATCTATAATTTAGTCTCAGAAAATGGTAAATAGTAACCCGAGAATCCCCTTTGTAACCCAAGACTCCCTCTTTGTAAATGAAAATCCTGTTTTGTAAGCGAGATTCCCGGTTTGTAAATGAAAGTCCAGGTTTGTAAGCAAGATTCCCGGATGTTCATTTCTATTACGATATGATATAATATTTTCAGCAATAAATTTGCGTACGACAACCAGAGATCAATTCCCTCTCGAAATTTTTGTATTCGGAGAATCCATCCCTGTTTTGATTGGATAGAGTTGTTCTATTCTGGCGGCACTTAGCAAATTTATTTGTTACTTTTTGAGAAGTTTAGGCTTTAAGATGATGTTCTCGGCGGCAACCGGTGAGCATCCCAGTCTCTTAAGCACATCTTCTCCATAGTAAAAGCTGAATGTTTCGTATGGGCTACGGTTGTTCAGCTTTTTTCTTTTATAAGAATTGATATGGTTCATCATCAGAGTAATATCCTGTTGTGTCAGCTCATCGAAACTGCTTCCTTTTGGCAGGATACGACGTATCAATTCATGGTTGACTTCACAGGCTCCTTTTTGATAAGGAGCACTTGGATCGCAATAAAATATCTTTGTTCTATTGCATGGAATGGTGCTACGTTTTTCGATTTCCTTTGGATTTGAAAACTCACTTCCGTTATCTGTCAGAATAACCGGAAACAAGCTATTAAATGTTTTTGCCCCAAGGACTTCATCCAATAAGTTTATGATCTCTATTACAGAGGCTGATGTATTTGCGTCCCGCAAAAAAGCCAGCATGAGACTGCTTTCTACAAAGTGTATGGTAAGAAGACATTTTCCTCCCACACGACCAATCACGCTATCCATTTGTACAATGGTCGTTTCCGGGTTTGCTCCCAGATATTTTTGAAAGTCAGCGTAGCTTCGTTCAATACGGCAGCCCCGGTCAACTTTAAATTCAGGCTTCTTATAACGGGGACGGTATTTCACTTTACGGGGCAGATCAATGTTCCTGATATCAAAGAGCTGGGCATCCACGTAGTTATACAATGTCTTTTCACTGCACATCAGTTCATCTACATGAGCAAGATAGATTTGATGAAGCGACTGCCCGTTTTTAACTAAAGGACTGATGATCCCGTTAATTCTTGCAATATCATCTTCGTTGGACATGATACCGGTTCTGGCTTCCGAAACAGCATGATGTGCACTCTCATGTGCATCTGCCGGATCATAAATACGTTTTAATAACGTGCATTTCGACAGCTGACTGCAGCCATTACAAACATAAGGTGGCTTATTTTTGACAGAACAGACATCTTCTACAAAATCAGAACAATGTAAGGTGCATTCAGAGCACAGGCTGCATTTGTAAGCAGATTGGTGTGTACAGCTTGTTCCGCAAATCCTTTTTGCTTTGCATGTAGCACGGAATTTACAAGGATTATACGGATATCCAGGACGACCGCTTTTCTTGTCATAGGAATACTTTTTAATCTCCTTGGCAATGGTTGTACGGTCCTTTCCTAACTCTTTGCCAATTGCCCCAAAGGATGCATTCTCCTGAAGGCGTTGAGCAATAATCATTCGATCTTCATAAGATAAAAACTTTGACATGGTGACTCCTTTCCAGCCGCCAGAAATCAAAGCATAACAGAAAAGAGACCAACTATCCAGTCAGTCTCAATTCATTTGTAAAAGAAAATCCATACCTTTCTTTTACACTGATAACTATTAACTTTTACACTTATCCAAGATAGCGGGTATGGAATCTTGGATTACAATTGAGGAGATTGTATAATACTTAAAAACATTGCTTGTTCATAGCTATAAACTATGACAAATGATTTTCCAGAATCATTTTCCGGAATTGTCGGGCGGCTGAGTTCAGCGGATGTTGGCAATCGTATAGCATGCATATATTTCTTTCCGGAATGTTTTCTTTTAGTGATATCTGGACAATTTCTCTTTTTTGAATAGAATCATGTGCCATTGCTTCTGGAAGAAAAGCCAGGCCCAGCTCACATTTGACAAGAGGGAGAATCTGATCGGTCGTGGCGGTTTCGATATCAGGGGCAAGTTCGAGTCCGTGAGAGAGAAAGAGTGCATGATAAAACTGAAACGTCGTTGTTTCACGTCCAAGCGAAATCAGCGGATAGTTTTTTAATTCTGCGAGAGATAATTCCTGGCAGCCGAGTGCGGTAAAAGTTGTACCACCGACAAGGATTTCCTGAAAAGGCTGCAGCATAATCTGTCTGAGTGGTGATTCCACGGAAGCTGGAGTTGAAACAATAGCAAAGTCGATTTTTCCACTTTTTACGGCATCAATGGCCTGTGGGGTGGAGTAATTGTACAGTTTCAGGCGGATGCCGGGATAGGTCATATGAAATGCTTTAAGTTTATTAAAAAGAAAAATATTTAATGCGGTCTCGCTGACACCGATCGCAATGCTTCCATGTGACAGCCCCGTACTATCCGATAGCTCCTCTTCTGCGGCAAAAATCTGTGACATTGCAGCGGAAATATGGGTATAAAGTTTTTCCCCTTCCGGGGTAAGCTGAATGCCCCGGTTGGTACGTACAAACAAAGTTGTATTAATCTGCTGCTCCAGACAGTTCATGGCCCTTGTCACATTTGGCTGACTGCTGCCGAGTGTATGTGCGGCTTTGGTAAAGTTGTGGTATTTTGCAACATAATAAAAAATTCGATAGTATTCAAAATTTACATTCATCGATAGAACCCCCTCTGACATATCAAAATGTTATTTATAACATATCAATTATAGTTTTTACTTATCCATAATGCAAGAGTATAATCAAAGAAGATGAAAAAAGCAAGAAAGGAAGCGCATGAAGCATGAAGGAACAGACGATTTTTCCACGAGAGGAAAAGGCAGAGGTTTTGTTTCAGAAAATATTAAATGATCATTGGGCATGTGAAAAGTTACAGGAAACATTTTGTAACTGTTTATTTTGCAATGATGATTCGGATGCCGAAATTTCTCCGGCAGAATTTTCACTGGCTTTGTTCAATGCGTATACGAACCGGGACCTGTCGGCCTTCCTTATGGGCATATGTCAGAATACATTGTTTGACCTGTTGAGAAATTCATTTCTGATTCCATATCGTTTTGATGCAGACGGAAAGCAAAATCCGGTCATTATGACGGATGAAAATGGGCAATTACTTCCTGCATACAAAGGCACAGCTCATGAAAAAGAATACCGGCATTTTCATGAGGTATACAAAGATCTCGGCAATCAGAAAAATATATATTTTGCACAGGCATACCGTTACAGCCATGAATATCAGTCGGATTACATGGATGTGAAACAAAAGATTCTTGAAAAAAATATGGGTGTGCTGCTCATTCGTGAACTGCCGGATACCGTAAAGGAGAAGGAGACAGAGGCAGAAGTATATTCTGCCGTGTGGGATCTTATGATTGAGCTGGAAAAGAATCTTCCAATGGCTTACGTATTTTATGGACAGGATTCGCTGGTGGAGAATAACAACCGATATGATGAAATTGGAATTTTCCTTCCGAATTCTATCTTCCTGAAAAATCTCGAACGTCATGTTGCAAAAGCGGAGGAGATCATTTATGGCGAAAAATGATTATATAGAAATCATGGAAAAAAATCATATGGAGATTCCGTGGCACGATTATACAGAGAATGACGGTGAAGTGCTGATTCAGCAGGCAGGACTGATTGAAAAAGCATCGGTTGTCGGCCGGGTTGGTCTGATTATGCTTTCCTGTGGAACCGGAGCATGGCGTGTGCGGACTTCTATGAACAGGCTTTCCAAGGAACTTGGAGTAACCTGTACAGTGGATGTGGGACTGATGTCCATAGAGTTTAATTGTTTTGATGGAAAAGAGTGTGTTTCACAGTCTCTTAGTATTGCAAATACCGGAGTAAATACTTCCAAGCTTTATCGGATGGAACAGTTTGTAAATAGTTTTCCATCTCAGGAAGCGCATTTGACCGGAGAAGAAATCCATAAGCGGCTGGATGAAATCGAGCAGATTCATGAACTCTATTCTCCGGTAAAACTCGGATTGGCAGCGGCACTTGCATGTTGTGGATTTACATTTCTGCTGGGTGGTGGCCCGGTGGAGATGATATTTGCATTTATTGCCGCTGGTGTTGGTAACCTTATCCGGATGAAGCTGATCAAACATCATTACACATTGTTTTTAAACATTGCGGTATCTATTTCAGCTGCATGTCTGACGTATGCTGTCTGTCTGCATATGGCAGAGCTGTTGTTACACGTTTCCGCAGTGCATGAGGCCGGATATATCTGTTCCATGTTGTTTATTATTCCGGGATTTCCGTTTATCACAAGTGGAATTGACTTGGCAAAGCTGGATTTGCGATCTGGTCTGGAGCGGCTTACCTATTCCATTATTATTGTTCTGGGTGCAACGGTGTTTGCATGGATCATGGCACTTTTGTTAAAGCTTCAGCCACAGGATTTTGTAGCTTTGCATCTAGGAAGTATGATGCATCTGGTTTTACGTCTGATCGCAAGTTTTTGCGGAGTATTTGGATTCTCGATTATGTTTAACAGTTCAGTCTGTATAGCAGCAACGGCGGCATGTATCGGTGCCGTTGCAAATACATTGCGGCTGGAACTGGTCGATTATGCAGGGATGCCATCTGCGGCAGCAGCTTTCATAGGAGCACTGACTGCAGGTCTGCTTGCATCCATCATAAAGAGAAATCATGGATATCCGAGAATTTCACTGACAGTGCCATCCATTGTAATTATGGTGCCAGGATTATATTTGTATCGTGCGATTTATAATTTTGGAATTATGTCACTAACAGAGGCAGTTTTGTGGCTTGCAGCAGCGATCATGATTATTGTATCGTTACCGCTTGGACTTATTTTTGCGAGAATACTTACCGACCGGACATTCCGGTATTGCTCATAACAGATTATGCATGGGTTTATGTTCAAAGACAGTGTCAATAGAAGGAGAATAAAATATGCTTACAGCTGTAACAGGAATTAACTGGGGAGACGAAGGAAAAGGTCGTGTGATCGATCTGCTTGCGGAGAATGCAGATGTTGTTGTCCGCTATCAGGGCGGCAATAACGCTGGTCATACAGTGGTTGCCAAACAGCAGAAATTTGTCTTAAATCTGCTGCCATCCGGTATTCTGCATGAGAATGTAATATGCGTACTCGGCGATGGTATGGTGGTAGACCTGAAACATCTGACAAACGAAATTGCACAGATCAGGGAAAAAGGTGTTGTGGTCACACCAAACAACTTAAAACTTTCCAAACGGGCAACAATCTCTATGCCTTGGCACAAAATTCAGGATGAACTCGAAGAAACACGTCTTGCAAAAACAGGAGCAGCGTTTGGTTCCACAAAAAGAGGCATTGCCTATGCATACAGTGACAAATACAGAAAGAAGACACTGCGTCTTGGGGATCTGCTTCATCTAAAAGAGGAATCCGTACAGAATCGTTTGAAAATGATGCTCGAGGCAAAGAATCTGGAGCTTGCAGGATGCTATTATCAGGAACCGATGTCCTATCCGGCACTGCTTTCCTGGTGTGAAGCTCAGGCAGCAGAGTTATGGCCATATATAGTAGACACAGGTGCTTATCTCGAGGAAGCATTAAAGGAAGGAAAACGTGTTGTTTTAGAGGCACAGCTTGGAGCTATGCGGGATATTGATTATGGCATTTTTCCATATACGTCAAGTTCTTCAACGATTTCTGCCTACGGTCCGATAGGGGCGGGGATACCGGGAAAGCAACTGAACCATGTCGTTGGTGTACTGAAAGCTTATTCAACCTGTGTAGGTGCAGGGCCATTTACAGCAGAAAAAGCCATGCCAGAATCCTGGATGGAACTTTTGCGCAAGTTTGGCGGAGAATATGGTGCTGCCACAGGACGTCCGCGCCGTGTAGGACCGTTTGATGCAGTTGCAAGCCGGTATGGATTAAAGTGTCAGAACGCGGACAAGATTGCATTAACTAAGCTTGATGTGCTCAGTATGATGAAAGAAATCCCTGTGATTGTAGGTTACAAAAAGGGAAATCAGGAAGTGACGGATTTTGATCCGATAGAGGATCTAGAAGAATATGTACCAATTGTGAGAATGCTTCCCGGCTGGCAGACAGACATCAGCGGTTGCGTAACCTATGATGAACTGCCGGATGCAGCCAAAACGTATGTAGAGACGTTAGAGGATCTTCTGCAGCATGAAATACAGTTCATATCCGTAGGTGCAGAGAGAAGTCAGTATTTAACAAAAGGAGAGTGGTTATGAGCGGCTCAGAAGTGGTATTATCTTGTATCACATAATGCCACAAAGTCCAAAAAATGCAGTAACTACCAGCAATCTCAGGATTTTGCAGCATTAAACAATATTTAATATATTGTTCTTTATTTTCTAAAATTCAGAAAGTTTTTTAGAAAAATTTTTAGAAAACCCTTACAAGATTTCATCAGTCAAAAAACTGCCAATGCATAATATTCAAAATCAACCCCAAAAATTATCGAAAAATAACCCCTAAAACAACCAAAAGCTGAGGACAATTTTCATATCCTCAGCTTTATTTTTTCTGTTTATTCTTTTTTTAATAAATCAAAAAGGGAGGATTCATGATTAGGAATATTTGATACTCGTTTATATTCTTTAATTGCATTAATTAAAGAGTCAACATCTTCAAAATATTCCGTTATAAAAGTTTTACTTTTCACATTTTTATAAGATAAATCTTCTTTACAATAGCTACTTGGTTTCTTTTTAGATTTTTTGTAATCCTCATATTTGTTTTCGTTACAGATAATTAACATTTCAATTTCAGGCGCAGTAATTATATTTATTACATCAATCTTATGTTGGTAGGCTCTGCTGATTTTGAAGTTTTCGTTTCGTGAATCCAGGATCCTTAATACCGTTATTTTGTCATCAAAACCTTTTCTCAGATATTGCTGTTCAAATTTTTGACCACTACGACTTCTAAGTACATCTTCTTCGAGTAAATCTTTTCTGTCAAAAATAAGTTTATTGTTATCCAGCAAAATGTTGATAATAACTTGTTCTGCAGTGCCTTCACATATACATGCTATATATTTAGAAAAATCCATCGTTTCCTCCTAAATGCTATCGCTGATAATAGCATTTTTCAAATCCATATATGCATCGTACATGGGAAGTGTACCTCCCAAAAGACCGCTTTGATATGCTTCACTCTTTTTTATATCATTTCTTTTTAAAATTTTCGATAAGTTTTCTATAGTTATTCCTTGACGATTTCTGACAATATATATATTGTCGTTGCGCTCAAATTCGTCAAGCAATTCAGAATAGTGGGTTGAAAAAATAAGGGTAGCGCCTTTTTTGTTAACCTTTTTATCCATATAAAAACGAATTAAAGTTGATACGATTTCTCTGTTAAAGTGGTTTTCTAATTCGTCTATTATTAGATATCCTCCGTTATTAAATATGCGAATAGCGTATAAAAATGTATTGATGCCCTTTATCGTACCGGAAGAGAGATAACGATTTAATTCAGAAAATTGATTCAAAATCATCTCGTTTTTTGACTTAAACTTTAAATGAATATTTGATTTATTTTTTTCTTTATTTATTTTTAAATATTCTATGCTCGGATCAAAAAAAGAAATTAATTCAACAGGACAGTCTTCAGATATATCTAATTCATTAATGTTAGTATAACGGAGCATATCTGTATAATTAATAGATTCTTTGTTTCTTTTATTGAAGGCAACCATAATACTAACATCATCTAAAAGAAATTCAGAATTAACATCGCGAGTAAAATTAGTTTCTATATCTGAGAAATCATATAAGGCTTTTTTTGTCCTAATTTTGGATACATCCTTTGATTTCAGTGTTTCGGAAACAATTTTTAACTTATTATCTTCCTTGGCAATAACAGTATTTAGAAGATTTATCGATTTGTTGTTTTGAGTTTCAGAGAAAAAGAAAGTTTCGAAAGAAACTGTATTATTATCGGCTATACCATCTAAAACTTCTGAACATGTAATACTGTTTATCGGGGTATTGTTTAACATACCAAAAACAAAAGTTATTAATTTTAGCACAGAAGTTTTACCGGAAGCATTGATTCCGGTAAATGAAATGACATTATTTTTATAAAAAGTGTTAGATGGTGTAGAAAATAGTTCGCTCATGTTTTCTGCATTTTCACTATTAACTCTTTGTTGAGGTAAAAAATCAATTTCGCATATTCCGTTAAATAAAGGAAGATCTTTGGCTGCTATTTTTAAAATTTTCATGTGAATTACTCCTACTAATTACGCAATATATGTTTTTATAAGTGTATTATACCACTATAAATGCAATTATTCAAGGATAAAAACGAAAATCACGGTTTTAGATGCAAAAACAAACGATTTTGAAATACAGAATAATTTATATAACGCTGTTTGTCATAAATACTTTCATTGAAAATTATAGCCCAAAAAGGCGGAAATGTTCAATGAAACCGTCTTGTTATTTTAATTTAGCTACAAAGAACAAAATTCATCAACCACAGGGTAGATAATGGGACAGTGGTTTTTGGTATAATATAGTTGACAGATGGGAACATCGGGCAAAAATAAAATTTTATTAAAATATCAAAATGTCAGTCCAGCGGTGATATGTCAAAAGATAAAAGATTAAAAAGGCATATATTTTTGCATATATCTCATAAATGCAAAAAACACCCACCTAAACCCTGTCGACCAAATTTTTAAAAAATGAGCAGGGCGTAGCTCGTCGGCAAGCAGACCGAATCTACTTTGCTGGACAGTATAAGCGGTTGTCTTTCAGCAGACGAAAGACTAAACGCACAAATTTATGGGCAGTTAAAGCGAGAGCACGTTTGTGTTGGCATCTGTTTACCTCTTTGTATTTGAGGTGGTAGAAGTCGCTGTATTCCTTGTCGCATCTTACAAGAGAAAATGCAGCTTCACACAGATAATACTTTGAAAATCAATTGCCGGATGGAATGAGCCTTGTAACTTCGGTCTCAAAGCCACCGGACCGGTGTTGTTTCCAGGCAAGACCTGCATATTTGGCAAGTGCACCAGTAAAGGTGGTTTTTTAACCGCCTTTTATTTTTTGCCAAAATTACTTAAAACGCCTTAAAAGTGGCTTAAACACTGGGTTTTTGAGATTTCAAAAATTCAGTTGAGTAATTTTGAATTAAGTTAAAACAAGATAAAATGCAGTCAAACTTACTGTCAAACTTACTGTCATTTTAGTTTGCCTGCCGATTTTCAAGGAAACAAGATAATATATTTTTAAAATTTATTACATCGTAACACAAAAGATTTTTTATTATTAAAACAACAAAGAGGTTAAGCAATTTTTTCTAATGCTTAACATCTTTTTTTTATTTTGTTGATTACAGAGCATTCCCATATCATAATTACCCTCTTCAGGAGTTATAACTTTTCATATAAATACCTTCTTTAATATGTTTATATTGTACCATAAATCCTAACTAAATTAAATACTTTCTTTAGTATAATATTTATTTTTAGCATAGAAAAAGAGGGTTCATAAAGAACCCTCTCTTCCCAATAATTATTTTAAGGATTTACTCTTGCTATCAAATTTAATCATCTGTACTCATAGTGACCGCCGTCTTTGACTTTCTCGTCATAGGCTTCTTTCCAATAGCCGTCTTCTACTGTTTTGGTTCCTGTTTTTACATACTCTTTCTCATAATGATATGCCCCTGCTCCATTTTCTCTTGCTTCCCAAAGAAGATGTTCTCTTCTCAGGTTAGCATCTGTTAACTTCATACCGCAATTATTACATACATTGTATCCTACCCATCCATATACATCTTCTTCGTGAGTACCTGTTACAATCCACTCTCTTTCGTGGTGTACTGTTTTATAATCATCTACCCATACCTTCTGCTTTGGCTTTTCTGTAGTTGTTACAGTACTTGAAGAAGTGCTTGGCTTAGCTGGCTTCTGATTATTACTTGAAGAGTTGCTTGGCTTCGCTGGCTTCTGATTATTACTTGAAGAGTTGCTTGGCTTAGCTGGCTTCTTGTCGTTATCAGATGTATTTGTCTTTGAAGAGTTGTCTTTCTTTGAAGATGTATTTGACTTTGTATCTTCTTTCTTTTCGGTGTTACCCTTGTTGCTGTTGTTTTTGTTAGATACTGTAGTTTTTACATCGTCAACCTTAACTGTAACTGTCTTACCGTCATCGGTTTTTACTTCTACCTTGCCGTCTTTTACTTCGACTTTCTTACCATTCTTATCAGTGATGTTGCCGTCTTTGTCGACTTTGATTTCACCCTTGTCTACCAAATCTTTAACTGCCTTTGGTACTGTTACTGCAGGAACTGTAGTTGCCTGTGCAGTGGTCTGAGCAGAAGTTGTTGCGGTCGGAACTTTGTCACTTTTACAACCTGCAAGAAGACTTGTGCCGACTGTTGTGCCTGCAAAAAGTAAGGTCATACCGCAAGCCATAGCTATGACTTTTGTCTTAACCGCTGTAACTGCACCTGTCTTAACCGCAGTTGCGGTACTCGATTTTACCGCTGTTGAAACACCCTTTGAAGCCGCAGTTACAAGGCTTTCACCGTTTGGAAGTGTGATTTTTATGCTCGGAACGCAAAGGCTCTTTGCCTGCTCTCTGAAAATTGTTGTAAAGAACGGCACAAATACAACACCGTGAAGCTTGTCACCGCTTTTATTTTCGTAATCTTCAATTGCAGTTTTCATCTTTGCCCTTGAATAATTGAGCCTTGAAAGCACAGTACCCCTTGAACATTCAAAGACTTCTGCGATTTCATCAACAGTCATTTCATTAAAATAGTGCATAATCACTGTCTGATACTGAACATCGGACAGTACTTCCTGCATAATCGAAAGAATAATTTCTCTCTTTGCCTTGTCTGAAATGTATTCTTCGGGAATTGATATACGCTCGTCAACTATTGCCTGATTTTCAAAAATTTCATCGTCCAGTTGGATTTCACCTTTACCTTTCAAATAATTTTTGCACTTATTAACGGCAATTCTGTTAAGCCAACTTCTGATTTGTGATGATTTTTCCAAAGATTGGATTTTTAAAAAAGCCGTTATGTAAGTTTCCTGCATAATGTCCTGTGCGGTTGTTTCGTTCTTTAAAAAGCTGATACAAGTAAACCACACTTCACGCTCTGTAAGCTTGTAGAGCTTTTCAAATGATTTGTTATCTCCCTTTTTAATTTTCTCTACTAAGTGGGAAATGTTCATAAAATAACCTCCTCTCATTTCCTTTCATAATATAGACAATTTAAAACGGCTTTTGATTTTATAAAATCCGAAAAAATTTTAAAATTTTTCAAATTTTGTCGATTTTTTTAAAAAGCAAATATTTTTCGCATAAAACAAAAAGTGCGTAGCTGAAGCTACGCACGAAAAATACATAGCTTTGATTGTTGCGACACAATATTTCACTTATAAGGTGTGAAAAGTAAAGCCTGCATTTTTACCGAAATAAAAATACACACTTAGGTGAACTTAAAATTAAATTTTTATTTGGCGTTTTTATTTTAGCATACAATATGTGAAAATTCAATATTATTTTAAATTAACTTTTAAAATTTATGTAAAAGAATTTAACAATATCAATTCCGTACTATCATATTTCTGTTTATCAAACATCCCGTTTACAAGCAAAAGTATATCGTTGTATCATTGTTATTATACAGAATTAAATTTGCATAAAAAATCAGGCAATCTTTATGACTGCCCGATTTGTTTTTGGAAAATTTACAATTTTAATCCTATTTATGCACTGTTTTACACGCACTAACCGTAATCAGAGTGCCATAACTTTTTGAGAGATTTCTGCCGGAGATGACACTGTGCCGACGCATTTGTACTCTTCGGTTTCTTCCTTGGTTTTAAAGCCCCAGCCGTATAGCACAGCGAGGAAGTCCATACCTATTTCTTCCGCACCCTTTGCCTCGATTGTGCTGTCGCCGACAAGGATACTTTCTTCAACAGAAACTCCTGTCTGCTCACACGCCTGCAAAAGCAGATGACTCTTTGTGAGGTTTGTACCGACATCTGTTGCACATACTGCGTCGAAAACATCCGACGCCTCGTAGGTTTCAAGAATATCCGTTGTGAACATTCTGTGCTTTTGAGTTGCTATTGCAAGCTTAAAACCGCTTTTCTTGAGTTCACGAAGAGCGTCATAAATTCCGTCATAGACGGTGAACATCTCTTTTCCTTTCTGGGAATAAAGCTTGCTGTAATTCTTTACGGCATATTCAATTTCGTCATCACTCATATTAAAGAGCGTTTTAAATCCGTATTCAAGCGGTGCGCCGATTACTCCGTAGAGTGCGCTGTGTTCGACAGGCTCATAGCCCATTGCAACTGCTGTTGTATTGAAACAATATAAAATTCCGGGGGCTGTGTCGGCAAGAGTGCCGTCAAAGCCAAAAACAACTAATTTTTTCATAAAACCACCCAATCTGCAAATAGATAAATTCATAAACAATTTTTTACAAAAGTCTTTGTCCTGCAAATATGGAAATACATCTCAAGGGGAATTATACCATTTTACGGAGATAAATACAATACTAATTTCTCCACAAGTATTAATTTGGGAATAAAAGTGCCGAAAAATATGCAATTATTGTTCTTTTGCAAGCATATGCCAATCGAAACAAGTCGAAAACCAGAGCTTTCAACTTACTTTATTTCTTGACAACATCGTGTGTGCGTTATAAAATTGAAGTACATTACATTGAAAGGTTATTTTATTATGACTTCTGCAAAGCATAAAAATCCGCCTGCCAAACCCAAAGAAAAATATTCGGTACAGCAGGCGCTCACAAACTATTATCTGCTTATTATGTTCACGCTTTTTCCGTTGTTTTTTACCGACGCATATTTTAACATCAGGCATGACAAGTATTACTTTTTCATTATATTGACGGGTATTCTCGTTATTGCGGAATTTCTTATTATTATGACCGCAAGCGTTGATAAACCGCCGGAAGACTCAAAGCTTGAAAAGCCTAAACCAAAGCATTTGTATGAAGAGCTTTCGTTTATGGACTGGGCATTTATTGTATTCCTCGGGATAAATGTCATTTCAATGCTGTTGTCTGCAAACCCTTTGGATGCGCTTCTGGGTACTCAGGGACGAAACAACGGTCTTGTGCTTATAGCATTTTACACAGCAGCATATTTTATGATTACAAGGTGCTTTAAATATTTTGAATACATATTCGTTGCGCTTGCGTTCGGTTCAATGATAGTTTATGCACTTGCGGTGCTTAACTCATTCTATATTGATCCTCTCGGGATGTTTACTCTTCTCACCGACCAACAGACTATTACCGACTTCACTTCAACAATCGGCAACAAAAATCTGCTTTCAAGCTACATCTGCATCGCTATGCCTGTTATGATTGCAATGTCGGTTATCACGGAGAAAACCTTGCTCAGAGTAATTTATCTTGTAGCAACAGGATTTGGCTTTGCGGCTCTTATGACTGCCGACAGCGATTCCGGCATTCTCGGCATGGCTGTATTTATGATTATTTACCTTGTATGGTTTTCAAACAGCCTTGTCAGACTGAAAAGATTTTTCCTTTCGGCAACTGTTATGCTGTTGTTTGCAAAGCTTCTCAGATTGTTCTCGCTCTGCTTTGACGACAAAAGCAAGGGCTTTGATAAGTTTCAGGAAATTTTCGTTTTCTCAGGCATCGGCTGGATATTGCTTGCAGCTTGTGCCGTTATTACAGGATTTTTGTATCTTATTGATTACAAAAAACCAAACATCACAATTTCAAAAGCCGTGCCGATTGCTCTTGCTGTTGTATTCGGACTTTGTGCTGTTGCCATGATAGGAATTATGGTTTATTTCAGTTGTATTGACACCAAAACCGACCTCGGCAGTTTTGAAAGAATTATCCGCTTTAACGATATATGGGGTACGCACAGAGGCTTTATGTGGATAAGGTCGATATGGATTTTCGGCGACGCTTCATTCATTGAAAAGCTGTTCGGCGTAGGTCCGGATATGTTCTACTCCGCATTCAGTCCGTACTTTGACGACCTTTCAAAATACGGTGACAGCTCAACAAATGCCGCCCATAACGAATATCTAAACTACCTTATCACAATCGGAATTACGGGACTTCTCTCCTATCTTGCCATTGTGTGCGGTACGATTAAGAATGCAGTTAAGTATGCAAAGGAAAATCCGATGCTGATTGCGTGCGTTTCGGCTGTTATCTGCTATGCTGTTCAGTCTGTTGTAAACCTTTATCAGCCGATTACAACTCCGCTGTTTTTCATCTTCATAGCTTTGTGCGAGGCTTTTGTAAGAAACGCCAAGGCTGAAAAATCTGCCGTATCTGCCGTATAAATATTATGACTGCATTTCAATTCGGATAAGAAGATTCTGCATTGACTCGTTGCGGTCACGGCGGTATCGTCCCAGCTCGTAGAGGCTGTCGGGATTTTTAGTAATTATATTGGGCTTTTCCGTACAGGTTAGTGTACACGAAAAGCCCATTTCTTTTATCAGCTTTTCGGTCAGGTCATTTTTTGCACCGAACGGATATACAAAGCAGGTCGGTTTTTTCCCTGTTGCATTTTCAAGCAAGCCTTGAGCTTTGACAACATCTTCCGTAAGAATAGATTTATATGCTTCGTCACTCTCCCCCGCTTTTGGCAAAACACCCTTTCGTGATTTCAAAGAATGCATATCGTACGAATGATTCTGAATTTCAACATAGCCCGAATCGGACATTTCTTTCATATCGTCAAAAGTTATATGACCGTAGGTCACGGAAATATCCTTGGTTTCGGTGAATTTTTCGGACACTGACGCAATCGGAGATATGACCGCCTTGCAGTTGTATTTTTCGAGCAAAGGGAGTGCATAATAATAATTATTATAATAGCCGTCGTCAAAGGTCAGCATAATGCATTTTTCGGGCAATGATTTTTTGCCGTAAACATAATCGGTAAGGTCTTTTACAACAACGGTTGTGTAGCCGTTTTCTGCAAGATATTTTAAATCGTTTTCAAAAAGAGTCGGTGAAACGGTGTAGTCATTTTGCAGTTTTTCATCCTTTAAAAGTGAGTGATACATTATTACGGGCAGTTTTACGCTGTCGGTATCAGCCGTTGTTTCTTTTACTGCGCCTGTCATTACCGATATTAAAAATACCGCAGACAGGAAGAGTGCCGTAAAAATGATAATTTTTACTGTTTTGTTTGATTTCACTATATTTCCTCCCAATTCTTTGTGCAAGATTTTTTATCTATAATTCTTTATTGTAAATATAATCAAACATCTGCGTGATAGAATATAGCCAAAGTTAATACTGATTACTGATTTTGGTCAATCGGTACTGACTAATATTGCATAAGGATTTATGAATTATGGCAAAAAGAAATTTCAGCTCAAAACGCAATGCAATTTACAACGCTGTGTGCGGTACGGACACTCATCCGAGCGCACGCTGGGTTTATGATAAATTAAAGCCCGAAATTCCCGACCTTAGTCTTGGCACAGTTTACAGAAACATTGCTCTTTTTAAGGATGAAGGAAAGGTCAGCGTTATATGCAATGTAAACGGTGAGGAGCGTATTGACGGCAACACAGAGCCACACCCCCACTTTGTCTGCAACAAATGCAATGCAGTTATTGATGTTGAAGACAATCAAAATGCTGATGACCTTGAGTCACAGCTTGCCGAAGAGGGATTTAAGGTAGAAAACAGATTTGTTATCTACTACGGCATATGTCCTAAATGTTCGGCAGAAGTACACTAATATTTATTACAAAGGAGAAGTAATTATGAAATGGTATTGCACAGTATGCGGTTATGTTTATGAAGGTCCCGAAGCTCCCGAGGCTTGCCCTGTTTGTAAGGCACCAAAGGAAAAATTCAAGCAGATGGACGAGGAGGCGTCTTTCGCAACAGTTCACGAGGTTGGCGTTGCTCAGGGCGTAAGCGAAGATATTCTCAAGGATCTCAGAGCTAACTTTGAGGGAGAATGCAGCGAAGTCGGTATGTATCTTGCAATGGCAAGAGTTGCAGACAGAGAAGGCTATCCCGAGGTTTCTGCCGCATTTACAAAGTATGCTTTTGAAGAGGCTGAACACGCTGCCAAGTTTGCAGAGCTTTTAGGCGAAGTTCTTACAGACAGCACAAAGAAGAATCTTCAGATGCGTGTAGATGCAGAAACAGGTGCTTGCGAAGGTAAGTTTGACCTTGCAAAGCGTGCAAAGGCTCAGAACCTTGACGCTATTCATGACACGGTTCACGAGATGGCAAAGGATGAAGCAAGACACGGCGCAGGCTTTAGAGGTCTTCTTAACAGATACTTTAAGTAATCATTAAAACAATAAAAAATCAAAAAAGTCAGCTTGATAATCGTATGACCAACAACTAACCGATTACACAACAGACTTTGAACAGGAGATTTGATAGTATGAAATATGTATGCGATGTTTGCGGATATGTTTACGATCCTGAAATCGGCGATCCCGATAACGGCGTTGATGCAGGCACAGCATGGGAAGATGTACCCGAGGATTGGGTATGCCCTCTCTGTGGTGTAGGCAAAGACGAATTTTCCGCAGAAGAATAATTAACAAATTGGCAATTTGGGAGCAGGCAATGCTTGCTCCCTTTTGTGTGTACGGGAGTAAATTATGAAAAAATTGATTTCGTGGAATGTAAACGGACTTCGTGCCTGTGTTACAAAGGGCTTTGAGGACTTTTTTAAAGATGTTGACGCAGATATTTTCTGTCTTCAGGAAACAAAGCTTCAAGAGGGACAGATTGACCTCTTGCTTGAAGGATATCATCAGTATTGGTGCTATGCCGACAAAAAAGGCTATTCGGGAACGGCTATGTTCACAAAGGAAAAGCCTTTGAATGTATGTTACGGGATCGGCATTGACGAACACGACCATGAGGGCAGAGTTATCACGGCAGAATTTGACAATTGCTTTGTTGTCACCTGCTACACTCCAAACTCGCAAAGCGAGCTGAAAAGGCTTGATTACCGAATGAAATGGGAAGATGATTTCAAGGCATATCTGAAAAAACTTGAAGAAAAAAAGCCTGTTATTATGTGCGGTGATTTGAATGTTGCACACAAAGAAATTGATTTGAAAAATCCGAAAACCAACCGTAAAAATGCAGGCTTTACCGATGAGGAGCGTTCAAAGATGACAGCGTTGCTCGATGACGGCTTTATCGACACCTACCGCTATTTCTATCCCGATACAGAGGGCGTGTATTCGTGGTGGTCATACAGATTCAAGGCTCGTGAAAAAAATGCGGGCTGGCGTATTGACTATTTTATCGTTTCAAAAGCTCTTGAAAGCAAGCTTGACGGTGCAAAAATCCATACCGAAATTTTAGGTTCTGACCATTGTCCCGTTGAACTGACGATTGACATTTAAAAAGCAAAATAAAAACCCGACACAGCATACACCGTGTCGGGTTTTTTGTATATTATGAAAAATTTTCAAGACTGACAATACAAATTCCAAAAGTGCCAATTGACAAAACGGGAATTTCGTCTTGACAAATGATTTTTTTGCAAAGAAAATGCTCCGACGCTAAAAAGTATCGGAGCATATATGAGCTTTTTTATAATTAACTGACGGTAATTTTGTTCTGACCGCCTGTTATGTCGGAAAAATTATTTTTGGCACTTTTTACGAATGCGAAGATTGTTTTCAAAAGCATATTTCTTGTTTTGCTGTCAAGACCTGCAAAGGATTTTAGAATTGTTCCCGTGTTTTTAAGCGGATTTTTCAGCATCTCATTAAAGGTTGCGGTTTCGGTCAGCGACAAAAGGGCAAAAACCTCTTTTGTGAACTCCCGTCTTTGAGCAATTGTCAGCGATTCAACAAATTCTTTCAGCGTGTGGTCAAAGAAAACGCTGAAATTTGTAGTGCTTTTCAGCCTGATAAGACTGTTCTGCTCAATCTCCCATGAATAGATATCGTGCTGAAGAAAACCTTTTTGATTGCTCTTTACAATTGTGTAGCTCTCCTCATGCTCAAATATCATGCCGAAAATGCTTGACTGCGGAACAAAGGTGTAGATTCTGTCGTCAATTTCATAAAATCCGCTGTCCCTGATTTTGTCAAGAGAAAACCCCGGTCCGTCAAAATTGTAAATATAATCAATGTGATTTCTTGAATTTTCATCGGTAAAAGCACCCGCATAAACCGCAAGATTTCCGCCCTTTGAGTGACCGCCCAGAATGAATTTTCCGTTGAGCATACGGACTGCTTTTTCAAAATAATCAAGAGCCTTTTTCTGTGACGGCAACGGAAATGTGAAGAACATATTGAAGTCCTCCTGCCAGCCGACAAGAGAAAAGTCAGTTCCTCTGTATGAAATAAAATAATTCTTTTTGAGAAATTCAAAAGTGATTGCGGAAAACTGCATACTCACATCGGACTCAACCTCGTTTACATACCCCGAAACAAGAATTTTGCCGAATCTCTTGCTCTCTGCCGTCGCTTTCAAAAGGTCGACATCACCCTTCCACAATATATTTTTCTCATAATCATCGGTTGCAAACACACGCATTGCCGCCTGTTCAAGGGTAATTTCATCAAACAGACAGGACGATACCGCACCGTCAAAAGGAAGATATGAAAGCCGTGAAAGCACAAGTGCGTCAAGCTCGTTAAAACCGTCCTGTTCAAATGTCAAATCGCTGCGCCAGCTTATGTAATCAAATATGTCAGCCATACAAATGCCTCCAATCTGTTGTTTCTCTGTAATTATTGTATCACTTTGTACTAATTATTTCAATGCAATTTTGATAATTGTAAAAGAAAAGGACAAACGAATTCGTTCATCCTTTAACAGTATATGAAGTTATCTGAATTTTGCGATTTCTTCAAGAAATTGTTTTCCGAATTTTTCAAGCTTTGTTCTGCCCACACCCGAAACTTCAAGCATTTCATCGGGTGTTTCGGGGCATTTTTTGCACATATCAATCAGCGTTGCATCGGTAAAAATAACATAGGCAGGAACGCTCTTTTTGGATGCAATGCCTTTTCGCAAAGCCTTGAGCGCATCAAGTAATTCGGAATTAACAGGCACTTCGGGGCGGTGCGTTTTGACAACCTTTTCGGAGTTTTCAACTTTCTTCATCACAAGCCGTTCCCGTCCGAAAAGCACATCTCGACTCTTTGGCAAAAGTTTTAGAGCCTCGGTTTCATTGTCAGCTGAAATATACTCCTTTTCGGCAAGAAAGTCAATTGTGCCGAAAATATGCCTTGCCGTAACCTCTTTCATTATTCCGTAGGTTGACTGATTGTTAAGCTCAGCTTTTAGAATTTTCTCGCTTTTACTGCCCTTTAACACATCACAAATCACGGTTTTGCCGTACCTTTGTCCTGTTCTTGCAATACACGACATAATTTTTTGAGCATCAATTGTGACATCAACAAGCTTGTGAACTGAAAGGCAGTTGGAGCATTTTCCGCAGTAAGCCTTTTTTTCACCGCCGAAATACCGCAGAATAAACCCACGCAGACAATCGTTTGTTGTGCTGTAAAAGGTCATATATTTTAAGCGTTCAAAATCACGCTCACGAATTTGCTCGTTTTCTTCAATTGTAAGCTCATCGTTGCCCTCGGAATTTTCAATCATAAAGCGATTTAGGCGAACATCCTTAGGACTGTAGAGCAAAATACAATCAGCCTCACCGCCGTCACGACCTGCCCGTCCTGCCTCTTGATAGTAGCTTTCAATGTTTTTCGGCATATTGTAATGAATTACATATGTAACATTTGACTTGTCAATTCCCATACCGAAAGCATTGGTTGCGACCATAATATTTTTTCGGTCAAAAACAAAATCCTCCTGATTTTTCCTGCGTTCGTATTCATCAAGACCTGCATGGTATCTTGCCGCCGAAAAGCCGTTATCGCAGAGCAATTCGCAGACAGATTCAACATTTTTTCGGGTTGCACAATAGACAATTCCCGACCTGTCGCCACGCTCCCGAATGAGGTCAATAAGCTTTTCGTCCTTTGACGATGACTTTATTACACCGAAGAAAAGGTTGGGGCGGTCAAATCCCGTTGTAATTTCAAACGGATTTTCAAGCCTGAGAATTTTCTTTATATCTTCTTTTACATCATTCGTAGCCGTTGCGGTGAATGCTCCGACAATCGGACGATTTGCAAGGCTTTCAACAAATGAAATAATTTTGAGGTAACTCGGTCTGAAATCCTGTCCCCATTGTGAAACGCAATGAGCCTCGTCAACTGCAACCATTGAGATTTTTATCTTTTTACAGGTGTCGAGAAATCCGTCAGTCAACAGCCTTTCGGGTGCAACATAGATGATTTTGTATTTTCCGTGTTCAACATTTGAAAGCACTCTGAGAAATTGCGGATATGAAAGCGAGCTGTTTATATATGCCGCAGGAACTCCCGACTGAACGAGTGAGCCGACCTGATCCTTCATAAGCGAAATCAGAGGTGACACAACAATTGTCACCCCGTCAAAAAGTAATGCAGGAATCTGATAGCACATAGACTTACCCGCACCTGTGGGCATAATGCAAAGTGCATCTCTGCCGTCAAGCAAAGCGTCAACTATCTGTTCCTGTCCGTCTCTGAAAGAATCGTGTCCGAAGTAATCTTTTAACACGCTTAATTTATCACTCATCTTTTTGCCCTTATCTATCATTCTTTATTGGAATTATAATCATTGTATTCCCGTTCAATCCAAGCCATAAGCAGATTTACAATTTTCTGCTGTTCGACCTCGTTAAGCTGTTTGTCCTTTGCAACTCTGTACCACTTGTTAAGACACCCTCTGCAACAACAGGCACAGGCATGCTGTGCGATAAAAACAGGGTGTCCCCTCATAGGCGTTTGCTTTCCGTCATTCGGAATATATTTTGGTGCAAGCCGTGTTCTGACAAAATCTTCTGCATGGGAGCGGATTTTATTCATTCCCTTTTCATTAATATAGTCAATGTCCTTTTGCTTTAAATGAAACCGACTGCGAAAATCAGATTTTTTCAGTTTGTTCAGTGCCTCATCTATCGTTTGCATTGTTCATGCCTTCTTTTATTGTCATACCTTAATTATAAACAATTACTACGGTAATGGCAAGAAAAAATGCACTTATTTTCTGTTACAGAAAAAACAACCCCACGATTATTTTACCGTGGGGTTGTTTTCATAGGGTTGCTTTTCAATTATTTTTAGAGATTAAACATCTTTGCAATATTTTTCAGCAAGGGCAAAGAACGCTTTTTCGAGCGAATCCAAGGTTTGTTCCGTCATACTGACCGACATACTGTTTTTGTCGGAAAATATGATTTCAACGATTGTAACCGTGGCGTCATCGACTGTCAGTCCTTTGTTTTTTGGATTATATTTTTTCAGAATTTCCAATGCGTCTTCGGCGGTATCACACAGCAGTCTCATATCCGTTTCGTCGATCAAAACATTTTCAAAAGCGATATAACCGCATTTGCAGATAGCGTCAAAAAGAAAATTTACACCTTCTTTTCGCACATAAAAAGAACAGCAGGAGTCAAAATTTGAATGATTTTTTGAATAGCTCACGGATACAATTTCTTTTTTTACACGCGTTTTTCGTTTGGAAATATTATGAAATAACGGCCGTAAAGTCATATCGGTTATGTCATGGCAGCCCCGCAGAACGGACAGAATTTCGGCGGATTGCCGTCAGGCTTATATCCGCAAGCCGAGCAAACAATTGCCGCAGCATTTTGCGGAGTAAACGGCTGTGGAGCTTGCTGATTTACTGTGTTGCTCTGCATAGGCATACCGTTCTGCTGATAGCCCATATTGTTTTGCATGGGCATTCCGCTTTGCTGATAGCCCATATTGTTCTGCATAGGCATTCCGCTTTGCTGATATCCCATATTGTTCTGCATGGGCATTCCACTTTGCTGATATCCCATATTGTTCTGCATAGGCATTCCGCCTTGCTGATAGCCCATATTGTTTTGCATAGGCATTCCGTTCTGCTGATAACCCATATTGTTCTGCATGGACATTCCGCTTTGCTGATAGCCCATATTGTTCTGCATACCGTTCCTTATTTGTTCACACAGTCTCATTAACTGCATTCCGTCATCAAACGCTCTCATAAGCTCATTTCTTACAGTACCGATTGACGAATCAACATACATTGATATATCGGTTATGAACGGATGATTTACGATGAATTTTGCTTTTAAAGAAGATATTCTTTGCGGCGATGACGATGTGTTTGTATCACGAACATACGGCTGAAGTGCAAGCGGAACATCAAGCATACCGTTTTGCCCCGAAAATGAGTTTGTTGTATCAAACTGACTGCCAAAACCGCTGTTCCTGCCCTGACGGTTATCATAGCGGTCATACTCATCAGGAATTCCGTCACGGTCGGAATCCTGCAGAGTTGTATATCCAAGCTCAAGCCAAAAGTCCTGCAGCTGTGAAAAATCAAAAATTTCAGGATTGCTGTTTTTGAAATCTCTGCCTATTGTAAAATAGAATTTTCTGTTATTAAAATCTACAACAAGCTTTTCGTTTGTACCGGCACTTGCCGACTGAACAAATGCCGAATATTTCTGTCTGTTCTGTTCACGCTGTTCAAGATGAGCTTTAACATCTGCTAATGTCCTGTTTTTCCAGCCTGATGAAAGCGAACTGAGCTTGTGCTTACAGTCGCTGCAAAGATAACCGTCTGAAAGCTTTTGCCTTGTGAGGGCGTTTACCTTGTCACCGCAAAGGTCACAATATTTCTTTTCAAATAGTCCCATAAACTTTCTCCTTTACAAAAGATTCACGATTTTCTTCTGAATATTTGTAGCATCAATAACTGATATTGTGCCATCACCGTTTGTGTCTGCAATTTTAAAAGTGTAATCGTCAAATTCTTCAAGCCCGACAATGTATTTTTGAACCAAGGTTGCGTCCACAACATTAATAACACCGTCCATATTGACATCATACGGAACAGTAATTTTTACTACAAGGTTAACATCTTTCTTATCAACATTCACTTCATATACCCGTGTCACGCATTGCGGCTTGCTTACGGTAATGACATATTTACCTGTACCTGTTTGATAATAATACAGAGTTGCATTTTTGTGCACAATTTCATCTGTAAAGCTACTCTTATAAACGCCACCAGGAGTGTATTTATCAAACTTAACAGTAATAGTGTCATCCGGTGAGCCGCCCGTTCTGAAATCTATTATAATGCATGCATTAAACTTTTGCGTAACTTTAACCGATTCACTGTAAATAACATCACCGTTTTTACCCGTAACAGCACATCTGAACTGAGTTTCATCAAAATCCGTATTCGGTCTGATTCTCAAAGTATTTGATTTTGTACCCTTGAAGGAAAACTGGTTTAATGTAGATGAGTCGTCATCTATGTTTTTCCACATTCTTATTATACCGGTGGGTGTTCTTCTCTTTACTTTCATCTGCCACTGATAGCTTGCGGCATTTTTGGCAGCAACCCATATAATTTCTTCTTTGCCTTTCATAATCATAATTTCTGCCTCAGGGAACTGATGTGTAAATGATGGCGATTCATATGGAACAATGTAATATGCCCAAATATAATATTGACCTGTGGTTTCATCCTGAAGAATTGTCGCCTGACCGTCGTCGTTGTACAAGCCACATACTGCGTTCTTGGCAACCGCATATCCTCTGTTCATATTAAAGTATAGCTGACAACAATACATACCACTGTCAAAAGCTTCTCCGTCGTTGAGCTTTCTGCCAACTTTGTTGTTTTTGTACTCATACCACTCAATATAATCAAAACTGTAGTAAGTGCTATTTATCGGAGTTGCCGTAGTTGAGGGGATTTTCCGCTGTTCAGGTTTCTCCAAGCCTAAAAATCCAATTATAGGAATTTCTGTCTTCTCAAGAAGTCCCGGAAAGTTACATTTTCCCGAATAAAAAGTACCGCTCTTTGAACCCGTTACTTTACATCTAAAGACAACATCTTTCCACCCTGAGTCAGGTCCTACAAGTTCTGCGTAGGTCTGAAATTTAAGATGGTCTGTAAAAACACCCGAAAATTTCGAGTTAGGTCTGTCGGTTTTATCGGAGAGGTTAACCCAGCTTAGGCTCGGATACTTTGCCTGCCATTGATAGGTAAAGGTTTCGTCTGTACTGCCGCCGTTTACTCCCACGATAATGTTAAGGACATCTCCTATGTAAACCTCGGTGTCGATATATTTGATATAAGCCTGAGCCGCCGCATTTGCGGTTATGGCTGTCATAGGAAGAGCCGTTAAAAGCATAAGCACACACAGGGCAACGCTCGAAATACGCTTTGCTTTTTTCTTGATTTTCATAAAAATCCCTCCTTTATGCCCAAGGGTCAACCGAAGCCGGAGTTCGTATATCAGAGAGTGCAAGATTACGCCATAAGAACCATTGATTGCCCTTTCTGCGAAGCTCAATCGGACGAGGTGAGTCTGCTCCCGACGACTGAACCTGAACCTTTGCATAACCCTCGCTCTGATAGGTATATGCATACTCGGAAACGGTTATTTTGTACGGAACATTCGGTGTATAATCGTTCTTCACGGATGAACCCTCAAAATATGAGCGAGGAATATATCCCCTGCCCTTGATTCTGTCACGCAAAAACTGAATATCCATCCCGTTCATCGGCTGAGGTCCTTTTAATACATTAAGCATTTCTATTGTGTTTTCCGGACTTTCATCATATTCAAGCAACACAAGCATTGCAAATGCCGCTGTTGAAAGAGGTGACGAAAAGTCAAGCTCCGGCATTTTTTTGAGTTCATCTGCATTTTTTGGATAATCGGCAAATACAAATGTTTTGCTTTTGTGCATCGCATTGTTTACCGCTCCCGAAACGGCCTTTGAAACATTGTTTTTTACAGTCTGATTTGTCATATTTTTTAAGCTGTCAAATATACCCATAAACAGTACCTCCTTTTTAAAGTGCGTCAAGTGCGGCGGCAAGATAATCTGCCGTTACGGATGAATAAAAAAACGAGCTTATTTTTCCGAATTGTTTTGCCTGTTTAACCCTGTCGGCAAGGTCGGGATATGCCTGTTCGTCACAGAGCAGAGCCGTTTTACAGCTTGGCAGATATTCCTTTACTTTTCCACAAAGCTCAAGCCGTTTCTCAATAGTTGAATCGGCAAGTCTTGTGACATCCATAAGTAAAACATCAACTCTTTCTGCAATGCACAAATCAAGAATTTTCCCGTCTTGATTCGGTGAAACATTTTCAATACAAAATCTTCCCTTCTTTACAAGGGCATTTTGAATAGCCTCACTGAGCAAATTATTCTGAACACTGAGCAAAATTTTCTTCAACGGACATCACCCCTTTTCACCTATATCTTTCACTTATATTGTACAATTTTGCGATAGAAGATGAATGTGCCAAACGGCATATTTCACAACATAAACAAAAAAAGCACAGCCGCTCGATTGTTCGGACAGCTGTGACCTTGTGCTAAAAATATTTACGGTGGGTAATTAAAAGGGGGGTAAATAATAAAAAAATTATGCTTTGTTCTTAACAGCGCCTATAATGTAAAGTACAGGGATAGCAAGACCGCAGATAAGAGAGAATACATTGAACTGTGATCCGCCTATCATGCTGATAATTTCGCCTGCAATACACATAACCGCAACAACAACACCCCATACAATACATGTATTTGCCTTGTGCGGAAGTTTTGCGTTGATAACGCCGATAATACCTGCAACAAACTCAGCAACCGCACTGATAAGTGCGAAAACGCCGCCGACATAAAGCATAGTCATATCGTATGTACCGTCGTTAAAAGCTGCAAGTGCGGCGATACCGAGAATGGCGATGATTGACACAACCAATGCAATAGCACCGAATACAATCATAAGGATTCCCGTTACTTTAAGAAAAGTTGAACCTTTTGCCTCCATAGTTTTTCCTCCTGTCATTAAATAATAAATTTTATGCATCTTTGTCTTTGATTATTAATCGGACAAAGATAGCGTTTTGCACAAAAGATATTCACCGTCTGAGCAGTTTATATCCTGTAATTGTATTATACTGTTTTAACAGCAAAAAAATATGTGCCAAACGGCACATATTCAAAAAAAGTATTTATTTGTCGTTAATTCTATCGTCAAGGATTACAAGTCCCGCCTCTCTTGCCTTTACGGCAAGCTCTGTTCTTGACTTAAAGCCTGTTTTTTCAAGCATATACTGTATATAGTTCTTGACAGTGCCCGGAGCAATGTAAAGTCTTTTGGCAATTTCCGTGTTTGTATCACCGCTTGTCAGTTCACGCAAAACCTCAAGCTCCCTTTCGGTAAAATCCGTACTCATTGCGTTGCCGAATTTAATTTTGGGAGTTGTGTCGGGAAACACACGCTCACCGTTCATTGTTCTGTCCATAAGTTCAATAATAGGTTCGGAACTTACCTCTTTGTACCAAAAGCTGTCAACCCCTGCATCCTTAGCACGCTTTAGATAGGAATATTCGGGCATTGAGGTAACAATGATTATCTTAATTTTCGGGAACTTTGCTTTTATTCTTTCAGCCGCCTCAAGACCGTTTGCCCCCATTGAAGTGCATATATCCATTAAAATCAGGTCAACATCGGAATTTTCACAATGATAATCCGTCATATCGGCATTACTTATTGAGCCCGCAAGCGTATAGTTTTCGCTTTGGTTTACATACATTTCAAATAAAGTTCTCGGCATTGACTGATCTTCAACTATCAGCACTCTTGTCATACTGCAGCACCTCGCTTTTCGGTATTGTGATTTCAAGAACAAAAATTTCGGAAGTCGATATTTTCATGCTTCCGCCGATTTGCTCCGCTTTTTTTCTTACGGAAGAAAGTCCGCCGCCCTCATTGATTTTTTGAGGCGGTTTTCTGCCGTTATTTGCAAATTTAAAAATATATTTTTCACCGTCGTCAAGACTTTCAAGAATCATTTTATCTGCTTTTGCGTGTCTTGCGGCATTGTTAAGGCATTGCATTGTTGCAAAAGTCAGAACCCGTGCAACCGCATTGTTATCAGTCGGAAGATTTCCGACTGTTTCAAGCGTTATTCCGACAAGCTTTGCGGCATTTTCAATATCCTTAGCAAAGTTTTCGTCTTTGCAATCATTCTCTGCGGTATTCAGAACAGAAATATTGTTTTTCCACATTTCAAGTAATTTACTGTTATTTTCAGACAGAGTGCCGTTTTCAAGATATCTTCTTGTTGTTATCAGCGTACTGCCGAGCCTGTCATGAATTATCTCTTTTGTGCGAAGAATTTCTTCTTCTCTTGTCAGGTCACAGACCATTTCATTGTATTTTTTCAGATGAGCATTAACCTTTTTTAACTCGCCTATTTCATATTCCAAGGTTGATGTAAGCTTTGTAAACTCTGTTATATCGGTTGCCGCAAGCTGAAAATACGGTTTTGAAAAAATTTCCGTTTCCGACAACGAAAAGCTGAAAACCATGCCGTCCTTTAATCTGACTGTAAATGCCCCGTCATTTTCATATTGAGAAGCCTCTTTTATCTTCTCTCTGAATGGCATTGCAACATTAAGCGATTTACCCGTAAGTTCAAGGCATATGCTTTCCATAAGGTTATTTTTCAATACAACAAGTCCGTTTTCGTCAAAATAGCAAAGTCCTGTCGGCAAGCCGTCAAAGCTTTCTTTAATTGACATTGCGGTAATATCGGTATTCCTGCAATGATGAAGCCTTACCGTTATGTACACAGACATTATCGCACAATATGCCGTTATGCCGACAGACAGAGCAAACGGCATTCTGCCAAAAAATTCAGCCATTTTATTAATTTGGTTATCGTAATATATTTTACTCAAGACATGAGTGCTTACCAAAAACATTGTCAAAGAGATTACTGCAATTATAACCGCTGAAATCGGTTTCCACAACCTGATTTTATAAAGAAAAGATTGCGTTGCGTTGTATATTGCCGCACAGGCAACAACAAATTGCACACTCATCAATATAACACAAACAAACGAACGCATTTCAAGGATGGATGTCATATGTCATCACCTCCGCTTTGCATACGAACAAACACAAACAGCGTGTCAGCATCATATTCCGTGGTGACATTTCCGCCGAGTTTTGTAATATCGTCAAGTAAATCATCGGGAATTTTCATTTCATTTTTGCTGTCACAGTTGATTTTTAAATCAATAAATCTCTCATGGACTTTTAAATTAAACAGCAACGCATCTGTGCAGTTCATTATATGCCTTATAAAAATCCCGATGAATTTAAAAAGTGCAATCGTTTTTTTAGCTGAAATCTCTCCCGAAACATTACTGAAAAACGAACACGAAATTCCGTATACAGAAATGTACTCGGCAAGTTCTCGGATACTGTTTTCAAGCTCAAAAGCATTCAGCATTTTTCTGCTTTTTGCCATAATGAGCAGATTGCTTATTCTCTTGATGTAAACATTCACAACACAGGCACGGGCATAATTGACCGAAATATCTCCGCTGTTATTTTCAATGTTTTTGAGTATATTTTCAAGGTCGCAAAGCTGAGGACGGATAAATTCGGTTATACTGTCATAGAGCTTGTTCTGTTCGGTTACTGCCGCTCTTCGTTTTTTCAGCTCTGCCTCTGATTTTAAGATTACATTGTATTCCGAAATCTGCTCTTTTACTTCCGAAAGTTCTCTGTTAATTCGGTTAATTGCCGATATATCTTCCGTCCAAACTACCTTACCGCCTTTTATATTATGCTTTTTAAGAATTATATTTTCATCAATCACAACACTGTTACCGTTTTGCAGAACAACATCTTTTGAAACATTTGTTGCGTTTTTTGAGCGGTATTTCACATTGCCCTCATTGTCAAATATGAGAGTGTTAAGATTTGACGCATTGAAAAAATCGCCGTAACCCGTATTTGACGGCACAAGACCTATCTGAATAAGGCTTTCCCATAGAGCAATTGAGGCAAAACAGAACACCTCGGGAACATTGTAAATTCTAAGTCCCGAATATCCGTGATTCAGATTATTCCAGAGTGTGTAAATTATTGCAACAAGAATTATTACAATCGGAATCCACAGCTTTTTGCGTGTTGCGGAAATTCTGCATCGATTTATTGAAAGCACAATTGACGAAAGTACAAGTATAAAAATCCACACTGCAATTACATAGTAAACAGGGCCGTAACTGTATTGTTTGTTCCAATTGTGAAAATCGGGTTCAAATACAAAAGCAAGCTGATGAAAATCGTTCGTCATAACAAGCAGCACAAGAACGGCGGCAGGTATAATCAAAAGATATTTTCGGTTATTTGTATTTTCGGGCTTACCGATATTCAGCATTGCAAAAAACATCATAAGCGGCAAAAACACCATTGCTATGTAATATGAATACCAAAGATACCGTCCGTATGTGTTGATGTCGGCAGGGCTGTTGTATTTTATGGCACGAAGAGCCATCCACAAGAGCATAAGCGCCGCGGATATCACAAGGCAGATTCGTATATTCTTCTGAACAATGCGATATGCAACAGACACACCCCAGCCTATAATAAGCCCCGAAAAGATAATAACATCAAAATTTTCAATATAATTGTCCGCCGAGGAAGTAAGATGAGAAAAAATTCTCACTGCACCTCCAAACAGGAATATAATTATCCCGACAACAGTCAGAAGCTTTGTTTTGTCAACTTTGCGAACCATATGCCACCCGTCAGTTATTTCAAGTTTAATTTCAGCAACATAATTTTTTCAAAACACCAATGTTGCACACCATTTTACTACATAATAACACAATATAACGGATTATACAATTCATATTTACCGCAAACTTAAACAAAAAGTAAATAGTTAATTTCCAAAGTAACTTTAATGGTGGAACTTACTTTGGAATTAACGCACTGAAATCTTCCTTGTTTTGGACTGTAATCAATCGTGGTATTCTTAACAAACTTATTATATTACAAAAGGCACATAACCGAAAGTGATAACGGTTATGTGCCTTATTATTTTTTGCAATGCTGTTTTTTCACAGTCCACGAGTAAAATTTGTACTCTAATTAGATTTACACTATTCTCAAACGAATCTGACATAGTGAAAACTTTATCAGTTGTTTTACTACCTTATAGATTTACACTATTCTCAAACGTATGTCACAAGCGGAACTCGCACGAAAGAGTTTTACTACCTTATAGATTTACACTATTCTCAAACCGTCGCTTGCCATTTCATCAAGTTTCTTGTGTTTTACTACCTTATAGATTTACACTATTCTCAAACTGGTGAACCGCCTGACCTATCAGCGCACACGTTTTACTACCTTATAGATTTACACTATTCTCAAACATGATATAGATGACATTGGCAAAAAGATATGTTTTACTACCTTATAGATTTACACTATTCTCAAACTGGGCAGAAGATGAAATCAGCGACAAAGAAGTTTTACTACCTTATAGATTTACACTATTCTCAAACTTAACGGCTTAGAGCAGTTTGAAATCCGCAGTTTTACTACCTTATAGATTTACACTATTCTCAAACAAGGACTCTGACACTCTTAATAACAATAAAGTTTTACTACCTTATAGATTTACACTATTCTCAAACGAATGGGCACGGCATTACGAAGAATTGCGTGTTTTACTACCTTATAGATTTACACTATTCTCAAACTTTGCTCGGTTATAGTAGCCCTTCTGAAGAGTTTTACTACCTTATAGATTTACACTATTCTCAAACTATGACCGTTCACTAATGTAAATTTATTCGGTTTTACTACCTTATAGATTTACACTATTCTCAAACCTTATCCGCGTAATGATTGAGTTCATCAAGTTTTACTACCTTATAGATTTACACTATTCTCAAACCACTCGGAACAGAAAACCCGAATGTAACTTGTTTTACTACCTTATAGATTTACACTATTCTCAAACTGTTGCCTGTGGTGAGAACACAACAGCTAGTTTTACTACCTTATAGATTTACACTATTCTCAAACCGTATCTTTGCTTGTTACCCTTGCCTGTGAGTTTTACTACCTTATAGATTTACACTATTCTCAAACCCTTATACGCTTTCATATCGGCTACGGCTGGTTTTACTACCTTATAGATTTACACTATTCTCAAACTTGAGGGTCAAGTGCTCCATAATCTTTGTAGTTTTACTACCTTATAGATTTACACTATTCTCAAACATATGCATTTAACACTTGAAAACAGTGTTCGTTTTACTACCTTATAGATTTACACTATTCTCAAACTTTTGAAAAGTTTTTTTGAGATTTTCTTGAGTTTTACTACCTTATAGATTTACACTATTCTCAAACCAGTATTGGGTACGCTCAAAGCAAAAAATGTTTTACTACCTTATAGATTTACACTATTCTCAAACTGACAAGTCTGCCGTTTGAACTTATGACATGTTTTACTACCTTATAGATTTACACTATTCTCAAACACAAACTTTTTGCAGTTCTCAAAAATGCAAGTTTTACTACCTTATAGATTTACACTATTCTCAAACTCATCATTTCTATTCATATCGGTATAATTTGTTTTACTACCTTATAGATTTACACTATTCTCAAACCAACCTTGATAAATGACATCTATTGTAAGTGTTTTACTACCTTATAGATTTACACTATTCTCAAACTTTTTCGATTTCTACAATGTAATTTGTTTTGTTTTACTACCTTATAGATTTACACTATTCTCAAACGTATATTTGTGGATTTAGAGTTGATTTAGAGTTTTACTACCTTATAGATTTACACTATTCTCAAACGTAGGTGTGGTTATAGACAACATCCATAATGTTTTACTACCTTATAGATTTACACTATTCTCAAACCTCGGCTTTTTTGTTTTCGCACTAAATAAAGTTTTACTACCTTATAGATTTACACTATTCTCAAACCGCCGTCAGTTCTAATCGGAACAATAAATAAGTTTTACTACCTTATAGATTTACACTATTCTCAAACCTCAAATTGGGAATAAAATGCACCCACTATACTGTGCACGGCAAATCTATGAGGTTATTTTATAACATTTGTATAATGATTGTCAATAAAATTCGCACAAATCATTATCAATCACAACAAGTTTTTCGTATTCAGAAACTTCTTTCGGCACTGAGTTTTCAATGTTAAGCAAATATATACCGTGCATAACAGCGGATTCCAAAAGATTTTCACATTCACTGTCATCAAGATAAATATGCAGATTTTGAACAATAAAACACTTTATTCCAAGATACTCTTTCATAAGTTTGAAATATCTTAAAAGATGACCGACATTATCATCCGAGGCATCTGCAGGCGCAAATGAAAACAATTTTACTAATGCCATTGTTTCGATACTTTCGCAGAACTGAAAATCATAATCATTTTCCTTAGAAAGCTCGCAGCACAAGCTCACACATAAAGCTTTAATTTCTGAAATTTGCGGAAAATATTTTGTATTACACAAATTTTCAAAAAAAGAATTTACTTTAGTCATCATTTTTCTGTCAGAAAATTCAAATGTAAGAACGCTGTCAACATATTTGACTGATTTTGAAAAATCAAGCGGCTTAAAATTTTCGGAAAACACAAACATTTCATTACAATCACATTCACTAACCGAAAGTATTGTATGTCTGAAAAGTTTTTTATTTTCTATAACAAGAGTGACCGCATTGCTTTTTGAAAAATCAAAAGGCTCCGACATATACTTGAAAAGAAATTTCATAGCATTAACAACCTTTCGTCACTGTCAACGGTATCACTTGAATAATCGCCTGTAATTATCTCAATTTTTGAAAACTGTTTTTCGGTAACAGACAAAATCTGAACAAGTCCCTCCGGCGGTTTATTCTTTTTCAAAGCGTCAATTATTGCCGCTGCCGTATTTTGATTCAAAGCAAGCTTAACATACACAGATTCCTGCATCATCATAAAACCGTTTTTTATTAAATATCTTCTGAATTTTCCGTAGTTATGCCTCTGTAAAGGAGTTTCAACGGGCAAATCAAATAAAACCATTATTCTCATAAATCTGTAACTCATTTTCCTGCAAACCTTATAAGCGAGGTATCACATTCTTCTATTGCATCAAAAACACTTTTGCAGTATATTTTCACGGCATTTATAAAAGTTTGTGTCCTGCCGTCAATTTTGAATTCATCGTTTAACAAATTGAATATTGATATTTTCTCTTCTTTTTCAAATTTTTGAGGATTCATATCCTTTACCGCTATATCAACGAACGGGCGAAAAGGTTCCATTAAATCACAGCTCAGGTTGTATTGATTAAACATATTATCGTGAAATAATCCCAATTGTGTGAGATATCCGTTTGCTGTAATTTCTCGGTTAAAAACGGAAAGAATAATACTGTAGCCATAGTTCAGAACAGCATTTATAGGACATTCGTCATTGCGACTGAATGATTTTCCGAACAAGGCATTAAAATACACCTTGGCGGCATGTCCTTCTCTGTTTGATTTATCATTAAGTTCAAGCTCATCTATATATCCCATAAGCATACTGCTTTGTGGAAGTTTGTATATTTCAAGAACCTTAGCTTGATTCTTAATTTTTTCGGCTACAATCTGAGTCCACACACATTGCTTTACCGTTTCATTCCACGTAATTTGTCTTTTAATTTTAAGACTGCAGTCATGGCTACCGTAATATGGCGTAAGTTCCGAAAGAGGATTGTGCTTTTCATCGCAGAATATGACCTTTACTTTTTTCTTGATAAGCTCACAAAGGAGAGCGGCAGTAACCGAAACAGCCGTACTTTCAATAACAAGCACGGATATTTCACTTATATGCACCTTTACCGTGCTTTCAACATCACGCACAACAAGGTGTCCCATGCTGTAATCCAGCTTGGATGTTTTCGTAATTACTACCGTTCTCCAACTCATCTAAATATCCTCTTTTCTGATAACTTACATATGTAACAAATCAATCTTCTTCTCAAACAAACCTGTTACCGACTGATGAACAAGATAAATCGACTTTACACCTTTAACCTCCGACAATACGGAATTTAAACCAACTCTTCCCGAAGAACTACCCTCACCAATATACGTAAGATTTCCTAAAACAGCATTACAATGTATGATTTTGAGTATTTCTGTAAGAACAAAACATTGTTTTCTAATATCCAGTTTTTCAAAAGCATCACGATGAGATATGATTTTAGCACCCATATCACCAAATTTAACTTTTAAAACTGTATCTGTCATTTTATAGGTTAAAATATCAAATAACTCAATATTCTCATCGGTACTCACTTTGTCAAGCTCTGTAATATTGTAATTTTCAGGCTTGGAATTCAACTTAACGACATTTCTGATATATTTTTCTGTATCATAACTAACTGTTAACTGCATGGCTGGTTTGTATATAATTTGCTTACCAGTCTTGGCACTTATATGCATTCTGAAACCGTCAATTTCAATGCAGGCATTATATTTTACAACGGGAATCAGAACCACAGGATTTTTCAAGCCAAGAGTTTCACTCAGATATTTTTCAGGGTTTGCTTCATACTGAGCCTTAATGTAAGAATCAATTGCAACAAGCTGACGCATTTCTTTGCCCTTTTTACCCTCGTATTTAACAAATGAAAAGTACGAAGATGTCGGCTTGTCATATCCGCCGTATTTACTGATATCCGAAAGCGGAGAGTTCTGTTTTAGCGAAACCTGACCGCTTCCTTTTTTAAGAGGATTCATCTTGAAGAGTCCGCCGTTTCTTGTTAAAGCATACCTTGTGAAGCGGATATTGTTCTTGTTCATAGTCTTTCTGACAATTTTGATTGACTTATTATCATCAATTGACCATGCGTTCGGTGTATTAAAACTGAACATTTTGTTCAGGCTGTAAGCTTTGGTTTTCAAACCTTCAATAAATATGGACTTGTTGTGTGTACAGCGTTCGTTATACACATTGCCGACAACAATATTTAGATAGGCATCTTTTGCATGGTGAAAATCGTTTACTTCTCTGCATTTTAAGAAATCATATTCGTGTCTGAATTCAGAAACCGTTGACGCTTTTACATACACAATTTCAGTATCGGGATACAATTCTTTAAAAAGTGACGCAACTGCTTTTGTTGATTGAGATGTTTCAACAATCTGTCTTGCAATAAAATCTGAAAGTTCGCTGTCAGAAAGCGGAGTTACCCTTGTAAGCCTCTCGTACTTTTTCTTGCTAATAAGACCTTTATCCATAAGCAAATGCCAGAAGCCTTTCATCTTTTCACGAATGGAGCTGTCAAGCGGATATGTATTATCCTTGTGAGCATTAACCTGTTTCTTTACAAGGGCACGGTTATCAAGGCTGTCATCTTTAACTTTTGAACGCGGGAAAATGTGATCTACATCGTAAATGTTTTGATTGTACAATTCCGACAGATTTATCGGTTCTCCCGTGTACATACACTTGCCGAATTGAGTATAGTAAAAATACAGTCTGTCTCTTTTAAATTCATCATCAGGTGTTTTTTCAAGAGATTCCCAGAGTTCGCCCGAATCCTCACCGCATTTTTTATATAAATCTACAAGCTTGGTCTTTCTTGACTCTTTACGGCCTTTGTCACCTTTCACACCGTCTTTTCTTGTCATCTCAACAAATATCTTTTTAGGTGCATGACCTTGAATTTTGTTGATTTCATGCATAATTTTCAAAGACTGATACACAGGTCGTTTTACCGCAGGAGAAATATAGAGATTCTCCACCATTTTCTCAAGGCTTTGCCCTGTCTGAATGCCGTCAAGATAGTTTTGTCTGCTCTGTTCAAAACCGTATTTTGAGCCAAGCAGCTCCATAAGATTATCATTTGTCTGCCATAGTGCATGGATAATGTTAAATTGCAACTCGCCTGTATTTTTATCGACATTATAAACTTCAGTAAGAAACTCCTTTGATAATCTTCCCCAATCCTTGTATTTGAGTTTAGAAATTCTCATTATATCTTCATCCGATAATTTTGAACCGAGCTGCCTTTTTAAACGCTTTCTTAAAAGTTTTTTATCATCGCCAAATACAGTTATAGCTTTTATAGCGTCCTCTTTTTCGCTGTCGGTCAGATTAAACTGTGACATTTCAATTGCGGAACGCATACTTGACTTAAAATCACCGTCAATACCTGTAATATCAAAAGCAACACCTTTTTCGCTTTTTAGATAATTTAGCAAATCTTTTCTTCTGACCTTTTTATGCGTCATAAACAAGTCATTAAATATTGCCTGTTTAAGACTTACATCAGGCTTTTTGCCGTCAAGTCTTAAATTATTCAGTTCATTAAGAACCGTAAAAGCACTGTATAAAATCGAATTCTTAGGTATTACATCCTTCGTTGGAAGATATGTACATTTTGAAGTCAGATTATTTATAAAATTCTCTGCCGATTGCTCTATGTCAACAACACTGTCAAAATTCCACGGATATATTTTTTCATCACTTCTGACAAGCCAGGATTTTAGGCTGTGATTATTCAGCGGACCTACATAATACGGTATTCTGAATTCAAAAATTTTGACTATCTTGTCACTTACAGAAATTCCGTTTTCATCTTTTTTATTAAGAAATTCAAGATAAGTTGAAGCATTTTTCAGAATTGCTTTCAGTTCACTCCTATTCACCTGCATAGGAATAACGCCGTTATCTTTTACGACAATTTTCGGCATAAATGTACCGTTTTCAATCTTATCAAACATTTCTTCATAGCCTGTTTTGTCAAGCTTTTCAAACTTTTTCTTCAGATATTTGCAGAAATCCGCCTGATTTGTACGATACTGAATCACACCGTTTCTGCCGTTTTCTTTGTACTTTCCGCAATATGCCGTATAGTTATCAAGCTTGTCCTTTGTAATTCTAAAGATTTCGCCATATAACGATTTACATCTTTCTTTAACGAAATCTTTGAGCATTTTCAAATCTGAACTATGTTCTTCGTATGTTTTGACTTTAGCAAAGGAAATATACTTTTCACCGTTCAAAATATCTGCAAGAATTGCCCAGTCATAAACCGCCTTTGCTTTTTCGATAAGTTCAAACTTTTCTTGTAACAAATCACGGTATGTATTTTCATTATCGTCATAACCGCTTTCAAAGGTAATACCGTTTACTTCCTCACTGTCAAACGACTTATCACCGAACATATCGGAAAATTTAACCTTTCTGCCACACATCAAATCTATCAAAGCGGTTTCATATGGATTATTTCTTTTACTGTAACCGAAAAGCTTGTACGATTCGGACGATTTTGCAGTTTTCTTCAATGTTTTGTCCTTTAATATTTCTGAAAATCTTAACGAATCATTGCACTCAAATTCAATTTCACATTCTTCTTTTAAGTAAAGTTTTAAATCGTCAAAAAGAGCTTCAAACGAGGATTCACTTTCAAAATCAGACCCCATATTATCAAACAAGAAATGTCCTCTGTGTTTTATAATATGATGTAACGCAAGATATACAAGTCTTATATCGTGTGGTTGTGAACTCTTAATCAATTCTTTTCTAAGATGATATATTGTAGGGTAGTCTGTATGGAATTCTTTATCGGTGTAATTACCGTCTGCAAAAACCGCATACGGAACATTTGATGATTTGTCATCAAGATACAGACAACTTTCTTTTAATCTCTGATAAAAAGCATTATCAACTTTAGAAATTTCCTCATCAAAAAGCATTTGCAGCCATTCAATACGGTTTCTTTTTCTCAAACCTCTTCTTCGTGCCGATCTAAGAGTTCTTCTCTCGGCAGCTGAATTACTCTCCTCAAAGAGATCAACACCCCACATGGCATTGCCTTTAAATTTGCAAAGATTGTAATCTGTATCGGCTACTGCATATCCGACAGAATCCGTTCCTATATCAAATCCTGTATAATAATCGTCATTAAAATTCTTCATAAATTTCCTCCTTTTCTATTGACAAAGTATTTATTTTGTAATATTATTAAGATAATCTAATTACCTTATTGGATTTACACTATGAGTTCAAATAAAAATTCATTCTATCCGTTGCTTAGGCAACCATCACAGTGTGTGATTTGAGGATTCGGTTTTCCGAATCCTTTTCTTTTGTCTAATTTTAGCACATACTGTAGTTATTTTCAATATCTTTAAGTTATTTTATCCTTATTTTTAGTACATTTTATTCAGTTATACAATTTCAGTATACTTTCTATATATTTTGCATAGTATAACATACTACTATCAGTATGTCGTATTATACATTTTTAAAATCAAAAGATTTCTGCCTCGCCAATTGCTTGCGGAGCGTAACCCTAACCCTCATCAACGCCCTTCTATTTAAAATATTGCTCCATAATAAAAGCTAGGGCAGAAAAAGAGCTGCAAATAAAAAGTAAAAAAAGCAGAGCATATTTTGCCAAAATCCGTTAAAAGGAATTGCTTAAAAACCTGAAACGGAGGGCAAAATATGCTCTACAGATGTTTTACAGAAAAGCTCTTAGGGTTCTGCTCGAATTGATGGAGTCATATATATTGCAGAAAAAACACAAGCCGTTCCCAATTATGCTTACTTTGACAAACTATTTCTATATGAAATTTCAGAGTTGAATTTAAAATATAGGAATGGTATAATAACAGCTGGCGAACGAACAAGAGGGCGTGAAAAAATTATTGTAGATGGGTTACTTAAAAAGTTTACGAAAGGACTGATTGAAATTGAGTAATAACTGGGCTACAGGAACATTGAAAGAAGCTCCATATTGGAGAGAAGGAATGTCCCCAGAAGAGTATGAAATCGAAAGAGATTATTTTAATGCACATCTTGAAGATTTTTATAAAGGTATTTATGTGCCACTCTGGAAACAAAAATCAGCTTAAATTTCACTATATACGATTTTTTGTACAAAAGGTAAAGAGTTACATAGTTGATTCAATAAAAGCAAAATTAAACGAATTTAAAAGGGTATTAAAGGGGTGTTTGAAACATCCCTTTTACTTTTACCTCGAAAATTACAGATTATGGTTATAAGCTCCCGAATTTCGGGGGCTTTTAATATTGCTCAAATATCTGAGCATACACACAATTGCTAATAAATCGAAAGGAGCAAACAAATGGACTTAATGGAAATTTTAAAAGCCCTGTTTGGCGGCGAAGCTTTGACATTTGAACAGTTTGCAGAAAAGGTAAACAATGCGGCAGATGTTAAGCTCGACAACCTTGCAAGCGGTCAGTATGTCGAAAAGGACAAGTACGATGATGCATCAAATCAGCTTGCAAGTGCAAACGCAAATTTTCTTGAGGCTTTGTAAGGATTATTATTTACACAGAATTTTATGGGGTGCCGTTTGTTTACAACATTCCTTACTGCGGTGACTTACAAATATCTACTTCAATTAACATGATATTCTTAAAAAATTTTTCAATTTGCTATTGCAATTTGCGTCCATTAATTTTTCCTCCAATCAATCTGAATTTTTTAATTCAGGCCGATTGGGGGACTTCTGTTTCTATAAATCATAAGTGCCCTTTCTGCTTTCAACGCAAAAGGGCAAAAAATAATGCCGACAGGTAATAGCATTAAAAGCTATAACTTGTCGGCATTTAAATTCTAAAATTTGACTTTATTTAATCTCCGCAAATATAATCAGTCAACTATGTTATTCAATTCTTCAAATGGTATGTCATGTTTGTTTGCATACTGTTCTGCATAACTACCCTTTATTCCATAGATTGTGAGCTTATCGCAACCTTCAAAAGCGTTATCTGCAATATATTCTACCTTATCGTAAATGATAATTTTCTCCAACAAGGTGCAATTTTCAAAAGCACCCCATTCAATGCTCTTAATATTTTTAGACAAAACTAACTGTTTTAAGGATATGCAATTACTAAATGCATATCGTTGTATTGCAGTAATATTATCGGGAATATTTATACTTTTTAGTGATGTGCAACCGGAAAAAGCACCGTATGCTATACCACGATCAGCAATATTATCCGGAATTACAAGCGTTTCTAATGAAGAACAGCCTGAAAATGATAAACTTTCAATTTCTTTTACATCACCATTAAAATTAACATTTTTCAGACTTTCACAATTCGTAAAAGAGAATTGTTTTATAGTACTTGGGAGTTGTATGCTTTCTAATGAAATACAATGGTCAAAACATCTGTTAAATATATACTCTATCCCTTCAGAAACAACAATCTCTTTTACTATATCGTTATCCTCAAACATTCCTTTCCTTTCTGCTCCCCACAAATTGTATCCTGTAACATATCCGCCTAAAGCATTTACTTTATGGAAAAATATTGTTGAAGGAATTACAACTTTCTCTGACGGGTAGTTTATCTTTACAATTGTTGCCGATTTATTTGTATATCCATCGGTTTCATATGTGTACCCAAACCACCAATGTTCACTTGAAAAGATTTGCAACAATATAAATATCACTAACACTACGCACAATATACCGATAGGTAGTTTATATTTTTTTATTTTTTCATCATATTAAAATTCTCTCGTAAAAAATATAGTTTTAATTATCAACAAACCAATAATTATTAATTTACAGACTGAATTGTTGTATCCAATTTTTCAAATGGTATGTTATGTTTTTTTGCATACTGTTCTGCATAACTACCCTTCATTCCGCAGATTGTAAGTTTATCACATCCATCAAAAGCGTTGTCCGCAATGTAATCACATTCATCATAGACATTAATTCTCTCTAAAGAAACGCAATCCCGAAAAGCTCCGTCACCTATTTTTATTAAGTCCTCAGGCAAATTCACTATTTCAAGAGATTTGCAACCATCAAATGTCCAGCTCTCAATAATCCTGACCTTTGACGGAACATCAATAGTTTGCAGAGAAGTACAACATTGAAAAGCGTTTGAACCTATTTCTGATAGCTTGTCGGGTAAATCAATATTTGTAAGTGAAGTACATCCTTGGAAAGCCACACTCTCTATACAATAAACATTTTTTGAAAACTTCACATTTTTTAATGAATAGCAACGAGCAAAAGCATTAGTGCTGATTTTGTTAATTTGCTTCGGTAAGTATATTTCTTCAAGCCCGGAACAATCGCTGAAACTAAAGGATTCGGTAATAGTATCTCCGTCAACAATGTTCACTTCCTTTAAATTATCACACCGCACTACGTCAAATGTCGTCATTGTGCCTGGTATAGTAATTTTTTCAAGATTATAGCAATTAGCTATAGCCGGGCCATAAGTTTCCACTACTCCTTCAGGTATTATAATTTCTTTTACAACATTATTTCCCTCAAATACACCTGTAAGAGACACCCCAACTAATGCAGCTTCTTCTACACAACTTAGCTTTTTGACTTTATATGAAGAAATTTCCGAAGGAATTTCAATGGTTTCAGCCAATATATCGGTTTTTATCAATGTAGCGTTTTGATTTTCATCAATTTCAAATGTATATCCTTCAGCAGTTTTTGTTATAGGGTATAGCTCTTTACAACTTGAAAACATTAAAATAAAAACTGTACAAAAAGATATTGCAAATACTATATTTACTCGTATTAATCTAGTTGTTTTCATATATAAAACCTTTCAAAAGTTTGTAGCACTAATTTCAAAGATGAATGAGCAAACATAATTGCTCCTTCATCTTCAGAAATTTATAATGAATCAGTTAATCTGGTTCATATGTTGTCCAAGTATTATCCTTAAACCACACATCTTGTGTAACCAAATGCCCAGGTTGCAATACACTAGGTATCTGTTTATTCTTCGAATCATTGAACATTACTTTCGGATTTTCCACACCATAGATCGTATAGGATAACCAATTATCATCCATTTGACTATTCATGAGAGTACCAGGCCATGACATCAGAATATCATTATCTTCATAGAAGTAAATTCTTGTGTCCCAATACTCCCAATCAGCCGGACGATAAAAATGAACAGTAATTCCCTGTGGTTTTTTGCTATATGCAGTTTCATTTACTACCCACATTTCATCTTCTGTTATTTCAATTCCAGGTTGATTGATACCGGTATGTTGTTGTCTGGTTGCAGGATCAGTAGTGCTATTATTAAAAATAACTCTCGGATTGTTCACACCGTAAATTGTGTAAACATACCGGTTATTACGACCATTAGGGGACATTTTCTCTCCTGGGAGTGGGAGTTCATGGTCATCATCATTATAATAATAGATATGAGGAGGCTTTGTCAAGAAAAGTGTGTAAGTTTTATAAAGATCATAAAAAATTATGTTAATGCCTTAAATCATGTGCTCGTATTTTTTAATACGGGCACTGATTTTTTCATTCGCAGCCAGTTGATTTCTGACCATAGCCCAATTTTGAACCTTACTGCCATTCCACTTTTTGTAAAGCTCGGTTGTGCGTAAATAGAGCAATTTGAGTAGTGCATTTCATTTGGGAAAGCACCCTTTTTTGTAACTTTTCTAAAACTTGAATTTATGCTTTCAACCGCATTGGTTGTACACATAACCTTACGAACGGCACTGCCGTAATCAAAAAGATGCTCGACATGGTTGAAATTTCGTTTCCACACATCAACTGCTCCGTGAAATTGTTTGCTGTGCAAACGGTGAAATACTACATAACGCATTGTGAAATTTTCTGCTAACGCAGAAAGTGAAATGAAATAAATCAGCTCACGCCGTAGGCATTTCACATTCAGAAGGAATATTTCACACGCAAAGCGTATTTAACAAATACGTAAGGATTTATTTCACTAAAAAAACGACAGGTAAAACCTGTCGTTTTTCCGGCTCCCCAACTTACTTTGTAAGGAAGGAAAGTAACTGCCTCGCATACTACGTTTGGTTCTTAAACAGCACTCGCACAATACCAGTTCACTAAAAACAGTCCACAGGACTGTTTTCTTAACACTCACCTTCTCGCCAGATTTAGCAGTAAATTTAGATAAAAAAGAAAACAGAGTAGTCAAAAGACTACTCTGTTGTGGCTCCCCCAACTGGGCTCGAACCAGTGACATCATGATTAACAGTCATGCGCTCTGGAAAATGTAATGAAATACTATTTGCCAACAAACAAATCGCTTTTAGAAATCACATTTCTTCAATAAGGCAAAATATTTTACACAACACATTAATTTTTCTCTATACTAATCTATATTGCCTACTACAAATTTACCTTTAGCTAAAATTTTATCTACAGACGCTTTAATTCTTTCAGTTATTACAATATATGAAGATAAATCTGCGACTGCAAATCGAATTGCTTGATTCATTGAACGCTCCAATCCCAAATTATTATTCATCGAATTTTTAAGTTCTTCTACTGATAAATTACTCTGAGTTATAGCATCTTGCAATCCCTGCAATGATTTTAAATAGGCAGTTAAATAATCCCTGTTGTCCTCGCTAAATGCAAACCTATTTTCTAATAAACCTAATGTATTCTTTTCAATTTCATCCCATAAACTATCAATAGATTTATTGCGCTCTCTCAATTTTGAACTGAAATAATCAATAACTTTTGCAACTTTTTTTGATTCTTTACGAACGAATGCAGCTGTACCATTTCCTCCTTTTTGATTAACCCTAGCAATATCGTTAACGCTTGATTTTATTCCTGTACTCATTTCATTCATATCAGTATTTAAATCATTAATCGTCTTCGTGAGTTCCAGTGAATTCATCTCAATATCAGCAAGAAAATCCAAAAAGCCCTTATCCGAATCGTCTTTCAACACAACATCAGGGGTATCACCAGCAAACTGAGGCATATCTATTTTTGCCATAGATAAGAAATCTTTAACAGGATTACTATAAGATACCGTATTTTCAACTGCTCCTACTAAATTTTTTCCTAAATACTCTAGTAATTCAGCAAATTTTTTAAAATGTGTATCATAATCTTTGGCACGATATTGTTTTAAGTCAAACGGTAAACTCAACAAATCGTCCTTTGTTATGACTATCGTCTTTTTGTTAAATGAATGCGCCACGCCTAACTCATACATTACATTTGCATTCAAACCTGTTAGATCGGCGATAACAACATCTGCCTCATAAATTGGTTGAATAATATCTTTTAGTATATTCTGTTGGTTTTCCTCATCTCCAGCATTACTAAATTCAAATCTATCAGCAAAATTTATTTTCAACATCTCATATACTTCAAAAAATTCGTCCTGAAAAGGCATGATGACAAATACTTTTTTCTTTTTCATAGTTTACTTCCTTATCTTATTGAAACTCTTATTATTAGTTGTTGATCATAATTAATTATTCGACAAATCTTTTATACACAAATTTATCATCTTAGTTGAATGTTTCTATCTATATAACCACTATCTCCTATACAGGTAAATACTTTACAATAGTGGTATTACTTTTAATTATCTGTTTTAGATTTATTTTCACAATCATTAACGGTATCACTGACTTCATTAAATATGTCACTAAATATTTCATTTAGCCAATTGAAAATATAATTGCCTTTTTTGCTAGGATCATCGGTTATCATATTTTCTAAACTAATATCAGTAGATTTAATTTTGTCTTTATATATGCCGTTATAAAACTTTAATGAATCAAATTTCAAATCATTTTCATTAATACTAAAAATCACATTATCTTCTTCTTTCAAGACATATTGATTTTCTTCATAGTCAAGTTTTATTATTCTTTTCATAGCGTTTCCACCTTTTTTTAATTGAATCTAATCCCCCATCAATGTTATTTGCTACAATATCAAGAATATCATATTCGTCACAAACAAATTCTAATGCACCCGATTGAACTATAAAATCGCCTGTTTTTTTTGAAATATAGATTATGTTATCAACATCTAAATTTACAATAAACTGTGGATTATGAGTAACCATAATAACTTGACGATTTTTTCCCATTGTTCTAAAACAATCTAAAAGGTATGTTTTTATAGCTTTTTGGGATACATTATCTTCTGGCTGATCAATAATATAGACTCCATCTTGCGTTTTTTCGTATGAAAGAAGATCAAAATATATTTGTGCATCAAGACCGGACGACAGTTCTGTAAATTTATCCATTCCACAATTAATAATGGTTTGTTTGTTTTGAAAATCATTTTCTATTACCGAAAGTAAAGCTTCTTTAAAAAACGATAATACAGGAGTTGAACCATCATATCTTAATAACATTTCTTTCAATTTTGATTCTGTAATCGTTTTCCAATCAATTTTCTTTTTAGATTTAATTACTTTATTGATGCATGAAATAAAATATTCTGTATTAATCTCATCAATTTTTAATTTTGAAACAAATTCATACGTATGTATCATATTGCAGTGAGGAGATATTTGGGTTTCTTCTATATATGGCACATAACTCGGCAACTCTTCCTTTAACTTAATAATATTAATAATTTTTTGAACTAATTCTGTTGAATTATCCCAAAAAGCTGTTTCTCTTTTTTGTCTATCCGATATGCTTCTATCATGTTTTTTAGATATCCTATCAATAACCATTGCAACCTTTTCAATGTAATCATTTTCAGTTTTTATATCATTATTTCTATTCTCATACTTAATTTGTAATTCTTTTACTTTATCAATTTGTAAAAGTATGTATTCTTTATCACTATTATCAAGTTTTAAATCTTTTAATTGTAATAATAATATTTCTAGTTCTTTTATTTTGGAAATAATATTGTCAACATCTTTGGTATCTGATTTAAGTGTCCTTAAATTATTAATAAACGATATACTTTCCGGAATTCCTTCTGACACAAATATAGTAAATTTGTTTAGCTGTTGTATTTCAGAATCAATCTTAAATTTTTTCGTCAAATAATCAATCATTCTGTCAATTTCATTTTCTACAACACTTTTATATGGTTTAGGATTTACATCTTCAGTAAAATATCTTGATAAAAATTCCGTAGCATTTAAATTGTTCTTCTCAAATTTTTCTCTGACCTCTCCCTGCATATCGAATCCAAATATATTTGCTTGTGTTAATTGTTTAGATATATTTAATTTATTATCCTTCATGTATTTCTTATATCCAGATTTTACACTTGACGGCAAAGGCATACCAGATTTTTCAAAATTAGTTAATGAGTGAAGTATCATCGATTTTCCTATCGAATTATCTCCAATTATAACATTGATACCCTTTGATAAGGGAATTTCAATTACTTTTTCATTATTTTTTATTTTAATATTTTCTAACACAAATTTATCCACATTAAAAAAACTATTGACCAGTTTTAAACGCGAAGAATCAGTGATTGCCATAACAAGACCTTTAAATGTTGGCAAACACTTTGCATAAGTATATGGGAAATCCGTTACATTATCAGAATGATCTTCTCTAGGATAAATAGACCAATCATGACAGTCTGTCCCAGTTACAAACCTAAGACTATCCTCTAAATTTTCCTGTAACAAAAAATTTTTATTTAAAATTTCGTTTCTTTTGTTTTTAAATTCAAATGCTTCAAAATAATCTGAATATACAAATTCAAGAAATTTATTTTTTCCTAATGAATTTGCATCATTTTTTCTTTGGCTATGACTTGAAAGAGTATTTTTTTGATGTGCAATAAGTATTGTATCAATATTTATTGTTCTTAAAATATCCAGAAAGCTCTCTTCAGAATATGAACCATTTTTATCTGTTGGCACTTGTTTCAACACAGCTTCAATATTTTTAACTTTTTCATCGTTTTCATCAGAAAAAATAGCTATAACATGGATTACTTTTTCATCTGAAGATTCATTTTTGAATCTAACTGAAAATTCTACACCGGGCAATACTTTTTCTATTGAGTTATTCTTATTCTCTGATTTTTTTAATGCTTGATACATATCATATGAAAATGCATCATGATCTGTAATAGAACAGATATTTACTTTTTGACTATCTAAATTTTTCACAAGCGTGGAAATATTTTGTATAGTATTGTTTTTTACTTTATTGCCATCCTTTTTTGAAGAAGCACAAGAATGAATATGTAAATCAATCTTCATACCAGTATTAACAATTTTATTCATACACCCAACTCCCATCAATTGCTTCCCAATAGAAAATCATAAATAATCAAAAACATAATTTTTACATAATCGCTTAATTACTCGCAAAATTTTGCCAACATAAAACGCATTACATATATTTACTATCAAAGCAATCAACTTCACTTATCTTAGTAAATTATTTCTTCTACTCTTATTTTGATTATCTATAATTTTTCATAATCTATTTTTTAAAATTTTTTTCGAGTTGCAAAATAGTATTATCATGAAACTTACATCTCTTGTATTCATTGCGAAAAATATTATAGCAACAATTACAACCACTACATTTGCTGTTTACTCTGTTTTTAAGTTTAAAAACTAAATCGTCCTCACAAATAAAGGGACGTGACATAGAGACAAAATCAATTCCCTCTTCAATAGCCTGATTTATCTGAGCATATTTATGGAAGCCACCCACTAAAACAACTGGAATATTTATTTGTTTTCTTATTTGTAAAGCTTGTGATAAAAAATATGGCATTTTTCTATTCTTTTGAGCAAACTCCATACCACTAATTTCAATAGCGTCAACACCATCTAATTCCAGCATTTTGCAAATAACGAGTTGTTGTTCAAAAAATTGACAACTATTAGCAGTGGATGTGCTATTAATTTTTGCCATGATAATAAATTCTTTCTTACAAATACTTTTTATTGAAGAAACTATTTGATGAATTATCCTATATCTATTTTCTATTGAACCTCCATATTTATCTGTTCTTTTATTATTATATGGATCTAAAAAATCAGATAAAAGATATCCATGTGCCATATGTAATTGTACACCATCAGCACCACAATCCTGTATTATTTTACAAGCTAATGCAAAATTTTCAATGCAATTATTTATATCTTTTAAATTCATGCATTTGCTTGTTTCGGTTTCCGTAGGTGTCAATGCTACTTGTCCTTCAACATTAGATGAAAATTTTCCACCTTGGGATACTTGTACAATTATTTTACTACCATATTTATGCACTTTTCCAATCAAATCTGTCAATAACTTCTTATTATCAAACTTTTGAATACAAATTTGAGTTTCATCAACCCTTTGTTTTTCATCAACAGCCATGTGGGAGGTGATTATTAATCCTACATCATTTTTTGCAAGATTACTATACACATCAATATAATCATCTGTAATAATTCCATCAATGTTTCCAAGATGTTCATTAGTAGCAGATCTCACAATGCGATTCTTTATTTCGATATTTTTTATTTTCCCTTTGCTAAACATAATAAATCACTTTTACTTTCATTTTATAGATTTAAATAAGCAATCACTATTTATTTTTGAATATAATCTTTTGCTTCACAGATTTCTTCCAATAAGTGATAACTCTTTATTATATATTATTTGCAGGTGAGTGTATGTGTGAAAAATCCAATCCCAATAATACTGATTTATATAATTTTCGCTTTTCAGACAGAGATAACGAAAGACTAATTTTAAGGAACTTCTTATCTGATAATAAAGATAAAATATTATGGATTAAAGGAGTAAGTGGGGCAGGCAAATCTTTTTTTGTAAAAAACTGTAGATGTCTACTTTCTAATTATAAAGTTGTTGAATTTGAAAATAACAAGAATATGAATTCAGGAGATTGTCTTTTAAATATTTTAGATCAATTGGAATCTTTATCTAATAATAAACTATTAGAATTTTTTAAGAAAAATTATTCTTTTTTTAAAGTAATAAAAACTGATATTCAAAAATTCACTGGATTAAAATTATCGGAGGTATTGGAATATATTTTAAGTAAAAATTATACCTTAGTTGATGATAATAAAAATATTAACGATTTGTCCCACGCAATAACTAGATGTATAAATAAAATATTTTCAGACACCAAGCTTTTATTTGTAATTGACAATATAGGCAGTTGTGATCCTGCTTCGTTTGAAGCGCTGATTGATATTACAAAAGCTAACATTTCTAATAAATATAGAAGATTCATTTTCATATCTACACAAGATGATAATGAAGATTTCAATAAAAAAATCGAAATGGAAATTCCTTATAAAGAGTTAGAAATCAATGAAATTCCTATTGAACGCTTTATGGAAATGCTCCCTGAAAATTTAGATATAACTGATTTTGTTCAAGATGACATACATCTTATATACAATTATTGTGAGGGTTATCCTGAAAGACTAAAAACACTTTTGTACAATTTAAATAGAAATCATTCTGTATTATATGAAAACGCTCATATGATAATAAGAAGAGATGAATTGATTAAGTATATTAGAAATGAGGGAGAATCACTTATTAATGTAAATAATTTTAACATTTATGAAAAATTCACTTTGTTAGTTATAGTGTGTGTAGGACGACCTTTGCAAATGAATTTAATTTTGGAAATATCAAGATATTGTTATAAAGAAGCGTTTGGTATTGCTCCAGAAAAAATAGGCGTTGAAATTGATATGCTGAAATTGACGCCAAAACCATTGACATTCATAAATGATAACAATAAGATTTATCTCTATACTGACCACGATTTTACTTTTGATACACTTGTAAATTATTTTATAAACATCAATTATTTTAATATGACAAATAGTTATATATTTAATTATATATTCAATGAACAAAATAATTGTGAAGAGCTATGCGAATTAAAGAATGATATTGAACTAAAAGCAAATTTAGCTTACAATTCAAAACAAATAAATTGGATTCTGTACAACTATCAATGTGGGAAACACTACTATGAAATGGGAATCTATTCTCAAGCTGTTAAGTATTTAAATAGATTTTTAGATTGTATTGATAAATTAGACGATTATCAAAAACTAATTTGTGGTATATCAAATTACGAAACAGGACATTATAAATTTGCAAATTCTTTTTTTAATTGCATAAGCCCAGATAATTTAATTGATAAATATAAATACTTTGTATATGCTGGAAAAGCCTTAAATATGAATAATTTAGGTATAGACGCTAAACTGTTTTTTGATAAAGCAGAATTGAATGCCGAAAAAGATAGTGATGCATATATCTATGCAAAATATATGCAACATCTTACACTAACACAATTACCCGATGGTTGGGATAAAGCAAAACAAATTTATAAAGATTTAGTAAATAGCATATTGGAAGCTCAAAAGACAAATAATAAAGAAAAATTGTATCAATTAAGCAACGCAAAATTATTAAAATGTTGTTATAATTTTTATTATGGTAAAAGTGCTCTTGAGCTTTATGAAATTGCGGAGAAAATTGCGAATCATTTTGGTAATGACATAGAAAAAGCTTATATATACCATAACTGGGGATTTGAATACATAAGGGAGGATAATAATTCTAATGGTTATACATTTTTTAAAAAATCATATGACATATTAAAGAATGTAAAAATGCATGAAGCAGCCTATTGCCTTAATAATTTAGGTATTTGTAAAATGTTTGACCAAGACTATCCTGGTGCTATTTCATGTTTTAATAAAGCTCTTATATATCACAAATCATATTATGTTGAATTAACATCTAGAACTATGTTGATGCAATGCTATAGGCTTACTAGTGATATACATTATGACGAATTTAAATCAAAATTATCAAAAATTATTTGTCAAAATATTTATGATGATCCAGCTATAATAAGAAAAGTATGCATGAATCTATTAATTTGCGAGTATGAGGATGGTATGCTTACAGATGCTCGAAACTATTATAATAGAATCAAAGATATTGTCTCTGGTACATCAAGTGAATATAGAGCTGATTATTATAATGCTAAAATAAACAATACTTCCATGCCATGTAATAACAAATATGCATTTGAAGATTCTAAGTATTTCAATAATCATAATTTTGAACCTTGGTTTATAACATTAAGCCATGATTAACATTATCTAGAAATTACTGATTGAAGAAGACTCTTTATAATGTAATGTGGCGGTTTATTATTACTTTTGCATATAAATCCCGCTTCGTTTTTAGAACATATGCGTGGAACTGTGTTAGCTTCAATAAAATAAATATCACCATTTTCAGTGATTCGATAATCAATTCTAAGAATATCATTAACATTAAGTGTTTCTTTAATAATTATTGATGTTTGTTTAATTTTTTCTGTGATGTTTTTACCGAGAATATTATCACATAAATGAAAAGTTCGTGTTCTTAAAGCCTTATCTTCTATCGACATTACCTCGTTTTGGTGTATCATATTTCCATGAAATTCTTCCAGAACTGGACAATTAATAGGATATATTCCCTTATTTCCTATTATAAAGTTTGTTACCTCATAACCAGGAATAAAAGTTTCTAATAATACTTCTTCATATGTAACCAATAAATTTTCTAATAATATATTAGCATATTTATAATCATAACAAATGCTTTTTTGAGTTATACCAATAGAAGAACCCTTAGTATTAGGTTTAATTATAATTGGATACGATAATTTCTTTAGCAAATTGATGTCGTAATAGTCTTTGTTAGAAACTAAAAGAGACGAAGGTGTTAAAACGTTTTTTTCTTTTACAGCTAGTTCTGAGAAATACTTATTGTTTACAAGAGCTGATTGAAAAGGTTCAGCACCAGAATATTTTACACCTAATATTTCAAGTAAAATTGGTGCTTGTACTCTACCGCAGTTTGTATCAAGTCCATCCGTTAAGTTTAAAAATATACAATCATTAAATGTTTTATGCTCATTTACGGCTACTATTAATTCAGGAATTCCACCAAAAATGCTACATTTATAACCACTTTGTATAACATAATTTTGTATTTCTTGAATATTATCTTTTGGAGGATGGTCGCTAAAATTAATATTGTTACAGATTATGTTTTGTTTTAAATTTTCTCTTATATCGCATATGATTTTAAATTCCATAAAAAGTCCTTCCTTAACATAATAAAGAGTTATCCTCTATTCACTATTTTAGCCAAGATTAATAATACATTTCCGTCAATGATAGCGAACTACACATCTTACATCTAACGAATGTATATATGTGTAACACTTGTACAAGCAACCCTCATCCTAAAAATGTAGTATTAAACTTAACTAAGCCTATATTTGAGGTAGATAATATAAAAATATTTATAATCACCCTTTATGGTGTCAATTATAACATAATTTGACAAATATTTAAATAACTTTTAAGCAAATCAGTTATAAAATTTCACACGGTATTTTTATGCATTTTGTCTAATACAATTTTGTTTATTGCTTAACAAATAAAATTTTTAGACAAAATAAATATGAATATTTGAATAGACTTTCTTTGTTTTCTATTGCATAATAATTTTATTAAATATAAGGAGCTATATGCGATGGAAATAAAAAATGTACAAGCAAATAATCTAACAACTGATTATCTAAACTTTTGCCTTTCAAGAAAAAATCTTGATCAGAAAACGATAAAATCATACACTATTGATTTAAGGCAGTATTTTGAATTCACTATGGAATCTGCTATTGAATGGGCAGATAAAAAATCTATTGAGCAATACATTGATTTACTGCATTTTAAGTACAAGCCCAAGAGTGTGAAGCGTAAAATTGCTTCGCTAAAAGCGTTTTTTCACTATCTTGAAATTGAGGAACTTATTGATATTAATCCTTTTCATAAGATACAAATCAAGTATAAAGAACCGTTTATTCTCCCTAAAACTATTCCTATAAATAATATTGAGCAAATTATTAGGTTTGCTTATCTACAACTTACTAAAGTGAAAACTGAGTATGCTAAAAAAGTTGCTCTGCGGAATGCACTCATACTTGAGTTACTATTTGCCACCGGAATGAGGATTTCTGAATTATGTACACTCACGACTGAACAAATTGATTTTAATGATTACATAATCAAAATTTACGGAAAAGGCTCAAAAGAACGACTGATTCAAATTTGCAATCAAAATGTTCAGGCTCTGCTTAAAAGGTATAAAGACGCGTTTGAATGTGAAATAACAACCAACAGATTTTTCTTTATAAACAGGCTTGGCAATCGTCTATCTGAGCAGTCTGTTCGCAATATGATTAACAGCTATGTAATCGGTGCGGAAGTGCCGCTGCACATTACTCCGCATATGTTTCGTCACTCTTTTGCAACTCTACTGCTTGAAGAAGATGTTGACATACGCTATATTCAACAAATGCTGGGTCACAGCTCCATTACCACAACGCAGATTTACACGCATACCAGCATCAACAAACAGAAAAACATCCTTTCTGCCAAGCATCCGAGAAACAAACTTGAAATTGGGATATAACAAAAGCCTTGCGAGCGTTTTAACTCACAAGGCAATCAGAATACTTTATTCACTTTTATCAAAATCATTTTCTATTACATCGGAAATGAGATTTGAAAAATCGACGGCATTTTTTGAAGTAATCACAGGTTTTCCTGTTCTTTCCTCGATATCTTTTCGTGCATTTCCGGCGACTTCTCCGCCCTCTTTTGCAACACTTCTGTTTTCAGAAAAAGATTGAGGATTTTTCTCTTTGGAAATCTCAGTTGTGGTAGCTTCTGCCAACATATTCAGTACCAACTCAAGCGTACTCATATTATCTCTCAGGTTTTCCTTTTTCAATCCTTTGAGATTTTTATACTGGCGGGTTGTCATTCCTGACCACGCTTTTGTAATTTCATCAGTCAGAATTGCATATTCTACACCCTGCTTTACACCACGAGAATCCCATTCATCAGTAAGCTCTTTTCTTACCTGTATAGCCTGAAGTCTTTGATTTATCCACTCTCTACTATATCCTTTTTTCAGGTATGTTTCAAGAGCTCTCTCTATGGTAAGTTCGGGATCAATAGTTTCATCTATTCTTTCTCTGCCAACTTCTGCAAGCCACATTTTAAATGGTTCTGCTTTTGGTGACGGAATAGATTGAATTATTCTCAAAAGCTGTTCTGTATTTGCAACATCCGTCTTGTAATTTTTACCATCCTTATGAGATTGCATTTTCAGTTGTACGATATTTTCGTACAACTGGTTTGCTCCTTCAGCTTTAAGCTTTCGCTTAAGATCGCTCCAGTAACGACGAGGTTCGTTACTGTCAGTCAGAACTGAAATTACATCAACTATAGAAAAATACCATTCTTCTTCCGACTCATTCCACGCAGTACGAATCTTTTTATCTTCAAAAATTTGTATTTTATTTTCTTCGCTCATATATCTTCACCCACTTCTAAGCTGAAAATATTATAGCAGAATACATTTGTAAATTCAATCTATTAGGCTTTATAGAAATAAGAATTGTTCATAATTAAGGTCGAATATAATCTCTAATTCATAACCTCGTGATACTTTCACTTCTCTTATGAGCTGACAAGCTATCATTTTCTTCTGCTCCATTGTTGAATTGTCAAATTCGTCTGCCCAAGTTCTGAATTGTGAGTAATAAAAATCAAGCTTACCCATCGCATTTTGCTGATTGGCAAGCTTGAACTTTATATCACTTAATTCAAATTCTTTTTTATGGAGTAAATCGTTTGTATTGTCAATAGAAGCTGACAGTATGTCTGGAGTAAAGCGGCTTTCGCCGAGTAAAGAGCGTCCTATTTCGGCGGACAATTCAACCACCTGTCTTTTAAGCTTTTTAATTTCTTTTTCAAGCTTTGTCTGTTTTCTCCTATACTCCGATATTTCGGAGTTGTAGCGTTTTTCGAGTGCTATATCTTTTGGTGTTGATTTGATTTTAGCGAGATAATCCCTCAGCGTTGCAATCACGGCACCGTCAATTCTGTGCGCTACATAAGCCGACTGCCCGTCACATGCACCTCTTTTCATCGCTTTATTTGTGCAAATGTATCTCTGCCTGCGAACCTTATATTGACTGCCATCTGCTCTATCATATTTATCAATGTAACTTGTTGATACCATCTTTTGACCGCAATGAGCGCAATAGATATTTCCGGAAAGTAATGTACTGCCTTTCGTAGTTCTTGCAATTTGTTTCTTCTCTTCATTTTTGTTAGAACGCTGACTTAATATAAATTGTGCTTGTTCATATACATTTTCATCAATGATGTGAAGTCTTTCTATGTATGGGGATTCAACACCGCCTGATATAAAATAACCGCAGTACATCTTATTTTTCAAAATACGATTTACTGTGTTGCATTGAAATTTACTGTTGTTATGAGTTCGTATACCATGACTGTTCAAAAAGTCAGCCATTCGATATGAACCATAACCCTCTTTAACTGTCATCTCGAATATCTTCTTGACTATCGGAGCTTCATCATCGTCAACGACTATGTCCATAAGCTCTTTTCCCTTTTTATTGACTTCACTGCTTTTTATAAGTTTGTAACCGAATGGTGCAACACCTCCGGTAAATTTACCGTCTAACGTCATTTGGTTAAGGCGAGTTTTAACACGTGCTGACGTTTTCTGACTCTCACCGTTGGCTTGCCAAAATCGTATGTAATTCATAAGCTTGTCCACATGATTATCCATACGCTGTTCGCCCTCATTAACGCTCCACACCTCTATGCCGTGTTTGATGAACCATTCGACGACAAACGGGGTTTCGTCATCAATTCTGCCTATTCTGTCAAACATAAAGACAAGGAGTACATCAAATTCTTTCTTTTCTGCGGCGGCTTTCAAATCCTGAATAGCATCTCTGTCGCTTGCCGAAACCTTAAATCCCGACACGCCCTTTTCCTGAAATTCTTTCAGAATTGTCCAGCCATTGCGCTCTGCGAATTCTCTGCACGAGGTTTTCTGCATTGGAATATCATCTTTATCAACCTGACCTTTGGTTGATACTCTGTACAAGCAATATACTCTTTTCATTTTATCACCCATTCATACGATTTTTGCAAACCAACAATACTACATAATTCCTATAATATCCAGCAAATCTGAAAAATAACTTAAAGAAATTCAGCATCCAATCTGAGATTTCATTCTGTTCTCAAATGTATCCAAAAGATTTTCGAGAATATTCCTTTCAACATGGTTATTTCTGTTTTTAGAAAAGTAGATTGTGACCTTACAGTCATTTATAACAGATTCTATTTTGTGTTCTGAATCAATGTTATTTTCATTTATATAGTTTTCGTTCAAATTACCACCTGTTCCTTATTTTTTGTTTTTGTCGTTTATATGATCTTCCATCTGCTCATCAGCTTTTGCCGCTGCATTGCACAGGCACATAATGCATACGCCAATAAATACTCCTATAAAAAGTCCTATAATAAATCCCAATTAAAACACCTCTTTCATAAAGTTTACTTTTCACCGCCCGACAGCAGAAGATTTTTAATTTTCTGCTGTCGGGATAACATCAATCGTTTTGGATAGTTCTAAATTTCACACTATCCGATTGTCGCTATTTATCCTCAATGCCCTGCGACAAGGAACACATCAAACGGCTATTGCATTTAGCTCCATTGGAATTTCACCACCGTGAGGATCTCCCACGGCCGCCATCTTTGGTTGCGACGGTTCTATCACGCTCGACTTTTGACTTGACGGAAGTATCATTATCCCCTCTGCCTGTCATCGCCGTCATTGAATTTACCTTTCAATGTCTGAGTCCTGAAGATATATAAAATATGTTCGCTCATATGGCTTGTCCGTTCCGAACAGCGGAAGGAAAGTATCTGATGTGCTGATATTCAATTTTCAAAGAGCAAGACCTGTTCTCTGAAAAAAGGAAACAGGCGAAAGAATTTTTATTCCTTCACCTGTTTCCTCACTTAAAAGCTAAAACACACCCCTAATTTATGAATTTTTTAAAATATTTTTAATTTTTTTCACTGCGCGATACACGGATCTTTGAATACTTTGATAAGTACAGCCTTCTTCAAACGCTATTTCGTCAAAAGTTTTTTCTTCAAAATAATACTTTTTCAGTCTGCGTTTCTGCACTTCCGGCAAATTTTTTATCGCCATGTGCAAATTTTCCATATCCTGAGTATTATCCAAGTATTCTTCCATACATTCAACATTTATAGCGCCTCTTTCGTGTAATGTGCTTTCGTATATTTCAGAGTGTTCATAATGCCTGTCGTATTCATTCATCCAAGAAATATCTTCAAGCTCAAATTTATTAAAACTATCAAATATTTTCTTAGATATTAAAACTTTTTGAATACAATTATTAGCATCTGTAAATGAGATATAGTACTTTCCCTTTTCTGTATGTAATGTGTAAGGATTATACTTATCCTTTCTTCTTTTGGGACGTTTGTTGTCCATATTTTGTCCTCCAATCAATCTGAATTTAAAAAATCAAATTGACTGGAGGACTCCTGCTCTTGTATAACAATAAAGTCCTTTCTGCTTTCAATGCAAAAAAGGGCATAAAAATGCCGACAGGTAATAGCATTAAAAGCTAAAACCTGTCGGCATTTAACAAGCACATATTAAATATCTTCTTATTTTTTCTGTTTTTGTTATTTCCCTTTCTCAAACACATACAGATACAAATCCTCAAGGGTTGCTTTTACGGATTGTATTTTATAGTTTTCAGGTGGGATATCAGTTACTAATCTTACAATGATTTTTTCGTCGTTATGATAGAGATTTGACACACGGTAATTATCTTGAAAATATTTAAGTTCTTCCTTATTAATTTCAACTTCAAATACCTTATTTTCAATTTCTTTTGTAAGGTTGGTACAGGTATCGTGCGACACAAGCTGACCGCTTTTGAGTAATATAATCTCCTTTGCAATAAACTCAATGTCCGATACAACGTGGGTTGAAATCAATACTATTTTATCCTCCGCAATTTCGCTTATAAAGTTGCGGATTCTTATCCTCTCTTTCGGGTCAAGCCCTGCTGTCGGCTCGTCGAGAATTAAGATTTCGGGATCATTTAAAAGGGCTTGTGCAATTAAGGCTCTCTGCTTCATACCACCGGAGAACGAGCCCAATTTTTTATGTGCCGACTCTTTAAGATTGACGGTTTCAAGAAGCGAGGCAATTTTTTGTTTTGCCTCTTTCTTTTTCAGACCTTTTAAAGCCGCCATATACCACAAAAATCGGTTGAGCGTAAAGTCATCGTACAAGCCCTGTTGCTGTGGCATGTAGCCGAGAACTGTTCTGTAGTCTTTGCCGAGTTTTTTAATTTCCTCGCCGTCATAGAGAACTTCTCCGCTGTCGGCGTTCAGGTTGTCGGTGATGATATTCATAAGGGTGCTTTTGCCTGCGCCGTTTGGTCCGAGCAAGCCATAAACGCCCGGCGTTAAGGTAACACTGAAATCATCAAGTGCCTTAACTACACCTTTTTTATATGTTTTACATAAATTTTTTATTTCAAGCCTCATTTTTACACCTTCTCATAGCTTTAAATTCAATATTAGAAAAGTTAAATGCAATTATAGTTAAACAAATCATCAGCAGGAATACGCATAATACTATCAAACTCGGGACAAGCCACATCCAACTGCCTTTTTGAAAGCTTGTGTATAATCTTATATCGGTCAAATTCATACATAACAGGCACGGAAATAATACTATCACCGCCCCGACAATCATAGACAATATATTATTCTTTAATACTTGAGAAAGCATAGCAACCGCCGTCATAACCGAGACAGCCTCCGCTATATGCACTGCCGCCGTAATAAAAATCATACTGTTTATGGAAATTGTACTGCCAATATTTGCAAAGTCCTGCATAAATACAACAGGAGTGTTTAACGACTCTGTTCCGAAGGTTTTTATAAAATTTATATAATAAGGTAAATAAATTAAAGTATATGATATAAGCGTGGTAAGCGAAAGTGTCATTACTTTTGAAAGTACAAGCCTCAGCTTGCCCTTTTTTGTGCAGCGAATTAGATCAATCATATGCTTTTTATGCTCATATGCAAATATATCGGACGATATAAATATTATTACTGCCATAAGCAAGGTAAAATACTGCCATTCTCTTGACGGATTTTGGGCAAGTCTTTTATAAACAATATAGTTAATGAATATGGGAGTAATATGATAACGCTCTCCGACCTCTTTTATGTACGAGGCTTGATTTGAAATCTCCTCAAAGGCGGCGCCCTTGGTTTTCAAAATCGAATCTATAGCCGTTATCCTTATTTCTTTTTCTTCAGCCGATAAGGACATATCAGTTGAAATGGTGTTAAGCTCTTCATTCAGTCCGTCAAAATAATCCTGCTGTTGCCGCAAATAATCTTCTTTTTCCTGCGTAAGCTCGCCCTCAAGCTTATCAATATACGCGCTGTATGCGCTTTCCTGAGCTGAACTGTATACAACCGAAATATCATCAGTAGCATTACCGTAGGCGACAAAAACAAGCAGAATAATCGCTATTATTGCCATTGAGCCTTTGTAGTGCTTAAAACATTCGCCTTTGAATATTGAAACGCCGCCTTGAATTTTATAAAATCTTCGTCTGAATTTTTCAAGCATTGGCGTAAATATATTGTTTGTCGTTATTTGCGCGGATTTTACAAAAGACATGCAAATTACCGTTACGGAAGCAATAGCGATCAATATCATAGCTATAACGTAAATCAGGGTAATATTTACAGTATGTGAAAAAATATTGATATTAAGATAATTTCCGAAAATATTATTTCCGCTTAAAAAGTATAAAAAGTTTATATACTTAAGCTGATTTAGGGGAGAGTTGCTTCCTATTGCAAGATAAAGAACTCCTTCAATGAAAACCCAAAATGCGGTAACGACAAAAACCATTCCCGTATTTTTTACTAAAACAAATATAAACGCGATAAAAAGGGCAAGCACGCACATCGTGATTATTTTTGATAAACCCCACAAAACAAGATATTGCCAAATTTGCAGCTTTAAATTACAATTCATAAAAAGCTCGCAGGACTGAATATTCCTTGTCATATCGCCGAAGCCGCTGTACAATCCGCAGAGTGCAATATTTGAAGAATAATATACTGCGCATATTAAAATCGTAAAAAAGATAAGGACGAATAATTTTGAAATAATAAGCGGCATACGTCCGTATTTTGCGGTTCTGATAAGCCCGTATAATTCCTTGTCCCTTTCCAATGTAAAAATATAGATGCACATTAAAAATACAAGCGCAAATACGAGCAAATCGGTCAGAACAAATGTTGTTGAATTTTCTACGGCAAAATTGTTTCCGATTTTAAGCTTTGTATTATTAACATCTTTAAAATCCTCGGCGGTTTTTAATATGTTGTTGTATGAAAACGAACCTTCTTCCGCAAAAACCGAGAACTTTGTCTGCATCTGCGCGCGCTCATCCATATCGCCTATAAAAGAGCTATAATCAACTAAAGACTTGCATTGATTTACCAAATTTGAAAGATAGGTTTGTTTATCAAGAAGCTCTTGTTTTGTATAATGTAACGCCCGCGCCTTTTTGTATTCCTCCGGGTTCTCCGCCTTATATTGTTCGGTAATTCGCCCAAGATTTTTTAGATCATCGCCGTTGCTGTTATCTGCCGTTCTGTCAAATTGAAGAGCGATTTCAACTGTTTTTAATTCGCTTTCAAGTTGTCGTTGTGCTTCAGTCGGCACATAATCTGAATATTTAGATATTATATTCTCATAATCAGATAAATTAGTATGTACTGTTTTTACTTCAAGATTATTTGATTGAGTGTAAACCAAGAATATTGAATTTGCAGTAAAAAACAAAACAAGGCATATTAAAAGCAGTTTTTTGCTGAACAGTTTGTAAATCTCGAACATAATCAATTTCATATTGTTACAACCTTAATTAAATGAGTAGATTTCTCCGCCAAAATCAGTGCTGTTAATTGGCGAAATAGGTTCATTTCTTATAATAGAAACTAACATATCTTTAATTTCTACGGGAATTTTATCAACAGATACAAAAGCTACATATTGACCATTTACAAAAGAAAGAGGATTTTCTTTAACGAATTTTTCGGCATTAGCTGCGGTTTTAAATTTCAATATTTGAAAATTTGCAGTATAATTACCTCCGTCACCCGCCCAAGATAAAGTTACTGAAAAGCCACTATTGACTTCATCAGAAAGCGTTTTGTCATATGATGTTGAAATCTTATACAACTTATTTTGTGTATTTTCAAAAACATTTTTCAATTCATTATCATTAGTATCAATTTTTTCATTCTCATCTACTTGGCTTAATGCGTTATTATTTTCAGCCTCGACATTCACGGAACTTAATAATGTTTTATATTCCACTGTTTGTCCTGACAAAGATTCTGTTTTTGACTTATCAACAAAATAAATCTCGCAATTCATATTATCCACCTGTTGAACAAATATGAAGCAATCTGAATCCTGGGGAATGTTTAACACTGAACATTCAAAAGGTATTAAAAACGAACTTTTTTCATTAAATGAAGCGTCAAGAGACTGAACATTATCTCCGTCACTTTCAGTTGCTGCGTTTTCATCTGTATCTTCACTAAAGTTCTGTAAATACAGCTGTGATTCATTTGCAAACAAATTATCGCCGTAATTCATTTCCGTTAAAAGTTTGGGATTGCTTCCGTCGAGTTCACTTGTAAAATATTTAAACTTACCGTTAGTATCCGAATTATCAATGAGATATGTTAGCTGTCCATTATAGAAAAACGGCGAGCAAACATCACCTTCATCATTTCTAATTTGGTTTATTTTTATCGTATTGATATTAATCGAATAAAATTCCTGATACGTAGAAACTGTTACCTTTCCGCTTTCCTCCTGCTTTTTAATTTCATCTTCTGAAATAGGAAGAACCGGCACATAAATATAGTCATCATATGCGGTAAATTGGAAAGTACCTCTAAGATTATCACTGTAATTTTTGCTGTTAAAGATTTCCTCCGGCTTAGATTTAATGTTATTTATTTTATATCTTTTTATCGAAAAGCTGTCATAAACTGAGTACGAATCAATATCATCGGCAAACTTATCCTGTGAGAAATAAAAATAACCTTTATGAATCAACCAATGCGAAATGCCGTCTTTAAATTCAATCAGTTTTTCCCTTGTTGATCCATCGGGTGTAACTTTGTACAATATATTTCCGAGAAAATTACCCATAGCATCTTCATCTTTTACAACAATATATAAATTACCGTCATAATATTGCACAATATTAGCTGATTCTCCTGATGCATTTACAAATAAATTAAAGTATGCATTACAATCAACACTGTTATGCGAACAATTAGGCTTGTTACATAGCGGTGTTGCCGCCTGTGATTCACGGTCAATATAGTAAAGGTAATTATTAGGCAAAAACACATAGTACCCTTTTTCTGATTTTGTCACAGGAAAATTTATTCCGTTCAAGTTACTGTAATAATATTGAAAATTTGTTGTGTAGTCAAATGATAATTTATCATCTGAAGTTTTGCTTGCGTCATTACATGCAGACATCAACATCATAGTCGGCAACAATAAAGCAATTAGTAACGCACTTAATAATTTTTTCATTTACGGTATCCTCCAAAAACAATTAAAGAGTTATGCAATATCAGAATGTTAAAAACAAACCATACCGACATAACTCTTTGATGAATATTTGCTTTATTATAGAACTATATAAGGAATATCATATCCATTGGTATTACCTTCACACTGCGCACTATTCCATGTTACATAAGAACTAATGCGTACTTTATGATAACTTTTAGCACTTTTCAAAGAAACCCCGTTCTGTGCTGATACAGATGTTTCAGCATAGTTTGAACTGGAATCGGTACAACGATTGAAACTATTAGTGTTATAATTTCCACCTGCTTGTGCACTAAGACTTGTTAACTTTCCATTTGCAGAAGCAACATAGTTTGCCTTAACTATCTTACCCGCTCTTGCAAGTTCGCAATACGTTAACGAAACAAGTGTTTTACTCGTCAATGTAAGTTCACCATATGACATTTCTTGATATACATAATATGTATTTGTTCTTGCAGTCTTTGCTGAAGCTGTAACAATACATGTTGATGCAACTGCAATCACAGCTAAAAACACAGAAATTGCCTTTTTAAATTTCATTATCATTACCTCTTTCTTTTTTTAATTAGTTTAATATTTTGAGTTGGAATCTGTGATTCAATTTCAATTCACGCTTCCCTCCTTTTTGATAACATAGAACACAAATGCAACTAAAACATTAACAAATATTGTACCGAAATTAAATATGCAACTACTAAAAGTATGTTACATAAATCCCATAGCTACAAAAATACAATTATTTTTAGTTTTATATTTTATATATGAACTTTCGACATCTGCACAAATGAATCAAGCATAAGATATACAAATGCCAATTGCTGTAATCCATATAGCAGAAAGTATCATCTGATAATTGGATTTCTCGTATCATCTTCTATTGCTTGTCTAGTTTTTCAATATCTTTTACATTAGAAAAATAGGCTTTAAGCACTTCAGGCTCTTCTGGCTGACCACTACCATACCAGGAAGCCGTTCCTGAAGCCTCTTTTGCCGCAATCATAACTAACTTTGCAACAGAATGTGCGATAAAAGATTTAATTTTCATTTTTATTTCTCCCGTCAGACATACTGCTAAGCTTTTCCAACAGCGTTTTGTCAATGTAAATTCCGCTGTCCGGTAAAATTGTTTCTGCCGATACCATTTGTACAAAGCTTGATCCGCACAAACCTACAACTAATGCACATGATACAATAGTTTTTATACCTTTTATTTTTTGCATTTTCTTTCTTCCTCCTCAAAATGATATTTTAATAAAATTTCTAAGTTATAAGAATTTCATTCTTTATATGATTTCTTATTCTTTATAAAATAGTTTCTGAGTAACTCAGGTTCTTTGGGCTGGCAAAAGCCACATAATGATGCTGCCCCACTAGCAAACTTAGCTGATTTAACAGCAAAAAATCCAATAATTTTTTTTGCCATTTTCATTGATTCCTTCATTTTTTATTTCTCCTTTTTGATAAAATTACTTCAACAAGAACTGATATATCTATTACAAAAAAAGTAGGAAATATTACCAGTGCCTGATAAAAATGAAACATACATAAAATCAAAATTGCAACAAATGAACTTAACACTATTTCTATAATTGAAAGTCTTTTAAACTTTTTTTTACTCTTTTCATTAATTTTTTTATTTACATTTTCTACAGGTGCATACAACCAAATAATGATTATAGATATAATCATTATTATTAAACAAAAATAGTTATTAAAAATTAAATATTGCTTAGAAAGAAAATTGTAAAATTTTATAGTACACAAATAAGAAAAAATATAAATTAAATTACACTTAAAATATGTTTGTGCATGATATCCACCTGTACACGAACGGATAATAAATAACGTTATAATATAAAGTATGCCTTCAAAAAAGCGCCCGATCATAAAACTAATTATTAAAATAGCTATTATTCCTATTAATGATGAAAGGCATATCTCAATGCCATAGATATATACTTCTAAAGGAAATTTATCATTGTCATCAAATAAAAAAACTGCTATATTTCTAGATAAAGAATGTAACATAACTCATAAGTCTCAACATATTCTTTATTTAAATATAGCAGTTTTTATTTATTTTTGTGTAATGTGGTAAATATTACTTGTTTTTTGGTAAATTTTGTTTCTTTAAAATTATCATTGAATGAAAGTACCCATCTTTTTCAAAAAAGTTCACCTCTCCATCATATTTTTTTGCAACAGATTTTAATATATCTATACCCTTACCATGATTTTCGTTAGTCTTACTTGTCAATAGATTTGGATTCTCATTTAAAATAGATTTTTCTACTTTATTAACACAGTCAACTATATAATGATTACCGTGTATATATATTTTAAGCCACATTTTTCGATTTATCTTATCAATTTTTATTAAATACTCTATTGCGTTATCACACATATTTCCAATAATTGACACAATATCGCTGTTTTCAGAAAATTCAATCATTTCATCGGCAATTTGAATACTAAAATTAATATTCAAAGCAACTGCTTTTTCTTGCTCAACATTTATTACCGCATTAAGCAAAGGATTTTTTGTGTCTATAGGGGTATAAATAGCTTTCAGATTTTTAGAAACCTCACCACAAATCTTTTGGGCATCTTGATATTTCTTGTTTGAAATAAGATTATCAATGCACAAAAGATTATTTTTCATATCATGTTTTATCCTTGAGATTTTTTCAATTTGCACATTGCTTTGTAAAATGTTATGTTCATAAAGATCGATTTGCTGTTCCATAAGCAAAAGTTTTGTACTTGCTTCATTTTCCCTGCTTATTCTTGATACCGCATACCATACTATTGCAGTAACAGTAATCATACACAGGCATATTACAGAAAGATACACCATTATATTAGCCTCATATTTAGTGATTACCATAATGTAAAAAGTACAGTAAACGATTAACAAAACTATAACAGGAAGGATAATAAAAGCTATAACATCTGTTATTTTTCTTAAATTGACTTTATGATTTCTAAATTTTACAAGCATTGAAAAAACTAATACATCAGTCAAATTGATAACCACTATACAAATATATCTGTAAATCGTAGGTTCAGTTACCAATTCATAGTGTGTATATCCTGTAAAAAAGCTTACAAAATAACTGAAAGCAAAACTTATCACTGTGTTAATCAAAAAGGCAATCAAAGGCATAAATATTCTGCTAAAAATATTGCCACGCAAACATAACAGAGAGTAAATTTCCAGTACTGCCAAAAACATTAAATCATTTATTATCATATAGTATTCTACAAGAGATGAATACAACAAAATGCCAAACATTACTGTACTGAACAGTAAAAAGCAAATTACATTTCTTTTTCTGTTATCGGGTTTCTCCATAAATAGATATAAAAATCCACAAAACATCAGCGGCTGAAATAAATCAGTCACTATTTCAACAAAAACATCAAGCATACTCTTTCACCAACCAATCATAATAATTTTTCTTTGCAATATCTTTATATTTTTTGCTAATAATAAATTCCTTTCCACAGTCTAGGATCACCCTGTTCGTTTCAAAAGTTGAAATATGTTTTGCATTCACAATACAACCAATATGAATTCGAATAAAACCTTTGTTGTTTAAATCTTCATACTTTTCATCCATTGTACTTCGTTCTTTGTATGCCAACTGCTCGGAGTAAAAGAAAACATAATTTTTTTCTTTTTCAAGATATAAAATGTCATCCAAATTCAAAAGAATAAAATCTCTCCCACTTTTTATAATATAGTCATTACTTATATTTTTTAATTTACTAAAAATAAGACTTATACAATCAAATACATTATCGTATAATTCAGATTTTCGTAAAAATGTATATGGTTTTTGCTTTAGTGCCTTAAAAACCATATTATCCTTGCTTGTAAGAAAAATAATGTATGGTATATCTGCTACACCTTTGTTTTTATTGATCTTTTCACATACTTTTATTCCGTTTATCATAGGCATATCAATATCAAGAAAAATGATATGATACTTTTTATAGTTTTCAAGTAAATCATATCCATTTGAATATTTATCAATCGTGCATTCCACCTCCATCTTTTCACAAAATTCTGAAATTTTATTAATCAAATTGTTAATAAAAATAGTTTCGTCATCAACAATAGATATATTTAACATATCCTCACCACCATTTTAATTCTAACAAATATTAAAATGTTTTTCAATATACGCTTAGATAATTAATTGTTTAAGTTTTTACTATAAATTTTATAAGTTAACGAGCTATTACCGCCGTTATCTCTGTATCTTTGCTTGGTTACTAGCAATTTGGCTTTTCTTAAATCCTTAATTGCCCTCCTTACTGTGGCAGGCGACAGCTTTATGTCGCCTGCTATTGTTTTTACAGAGGGCCAGCATTCGCCGTTTTTATTAGCTCGGTCGTGGAGGTAGGTATATACGGCAACGGCTCGGTGAGGTAAGTCCATTTGATACAGAAAAGTTAATCTACTCATTGCTGTTATCCCCCTGTGGTGGTCGCTCGGTTCTGACGACTACTTTTCCCTGCTTATTTTTGTTCTGTTCAACGCTTGAATTTTTGGGTTCTTCTGTTGGCTCATCTTGCTGTGCTGATGTTGGTTCATCCGCATCAACAATATCTTCACACTCAGTCTGTTCTGCATTTGGCGAGGTCTTTAGGTTTTCGTTTTTCTTCTTTTTCTCACCGCTTGCTTCATCAAAATCCGAATCAGTAACAGTCTGTTCAAGATAGTGAGGGCAGTATGTTTGGATTATGTTGTTGAACAACTCCGAACGGTTGGCATAGTGAACCTCACGGTTGCCGTTTTCCATGACCTCATACTTTCCCTCAAATTCTATTCCCCATTTGAAGAATAATTTCAATTTAACTTTCATCGGATAAAAACCTGTTTTCATAACAACAAATGTGCCTTTCGGAAGTGACTTCAGCTCATCGGGAGTCATCAAAGCTCTTTCTATCATCTGCAAGGATTGCGACGGATCGTTCTTGCTCCTACTTACAGAACCACTCATAACGGTGCGGCTACCGAGTGCTTTTGATAGGACTTCCGCACTTGTGCTGTTTGGAGCAAAGCCGCCGAAAATGGTCAGCTGTGTGTTATCTATGATAACATCAGCACACTCTTTGCCGTAATTTTTCTCAAGTTGTGCGAAGGATTGAATTATTGGCACTATCTGTAACCGCCTTGAACGGGATGCAGAGAACATCATCTCTGCCGAATCAATCTTTGGCAAAGTTCCGAACTCATCGCAGAAGAACACACAGCGGTTTTTCAGTACACCGCCGTTTTCATCTGCAACCGACAGTATCTCACGGTAGAGTTGTTGGATAATCAGCGAAACCATAAAGAAAGTGTTGGGATTTTCCTCCGGCATTACAATGAATATCGCACACTTTTCATTACAGAATTTTTCAGCGTCAATCTCCGTATCAAAGCACAAAAGCTGTTCAAGCTCGGAGTCAAGAAATGCATTCAGCCTTGAAAGTGCCGTACTCATAACGCTTGACATAGCTTGTTCAGCGGTATTTAGAGCCGCCCCTGCAAACCATTTTGCCTTGTGGTCGTCGGGAAGATAGTCCATTAAAAGCTGAAACTGATTTTTGCCTTTCTTGTTAGTCGGAGCGAGTAATTCCTGAATGATTTTGAATACCGAAACAATATGCCTTTCTTCAGGTTCGCAGAATTCTGAAACAAGTAAGATTGTTGCTGTAAGTAGTCCCTCTGCCGCATCATAAAAGTAAGCGTTCTGTCCGAATGAAGACGAGTCCATACCGGAAAGAATAATTGTTTTTGAAATAATTTTTGCATACTTTTCTGCTCTTGCCTTGTAAACAAGCTGTTCCGGTTCGGCTTTGTATAAGTCCATATATTTGTTCACGAGGTGCAGAAGATTGTTGCCGTGTGAGCGTGTGGGATTACGCAAATCTATTACAGCAATTTTGTAGCCGTAATACTTTTCGGCAATCATTCCGTAGTTGCGAACAATGTCACCCTTTGTGTCGGTTGATAAAAATGACATACCTGTGGCACAGGCATATTCAATACACGGATAAAGCCAATAGGCAGTCTTGCCGACGCCTGCCGCACCAATCATCAGAGCGTGGATATCGCCTGTGTCAACCATTGCTGTTGTTCCTTTTCTGCTGTTCCTACAGCCAACAACTATTCCTTGTTCAGTTGGTCTGCTTTCAGGATTATTTCTCCACTCGTTAGGCTGAAAATCAATTTGCATATATGTTCTCTTGATTTCCTTTCTGGTCGCCCAACGAGCAGTTCCGTGCTGACCTTGACCGACCGTCTTGTTCTTTATGCGGTTCAGGGAATAGTAATTGCCGACCGTAGAAATGATTATGAACAAAGCAAACATTGAGCCTGTCACGATTATCAAAGTTACAATACCTGATGGCATATTCGTTCATCTCCTTTTTCTGAAAAAGTTAAATCCTCGTTCCAGTCTTTGAGGTTGGGAACGAGGATTTCATTTTGAATATTCATCTTGTTTAGTTTGTTGGCTATCCGTTTGTTTGCTGTCTGTCCTGCCTCGTCATTGTCAAAGCAGAGAAACACATTTTTGATGTTTGGATTATCTTTAAGACATTGAAAAAGCACCCTGTCCGATACGGAGCAGGATGCCGCATAGCTGTGTTCTTGCCAATTTTCTTTGTGCATACTTATGAACGATAACATATCTATCGGAGCTTCAAACAGATAGATTCTGTCGCTTGTTCCGTGCCAATGAAAGCTGAACTCCGGCTGACTGCCTGCAACATTTCCCATATACGAATTACTCGTCACCGTTCCCCTTTTGTGTGCGTGGCAAGGTTTGCCGCTTGAATCGTAGCCTACAAAGACAGCGTTGTGATAATCGGCAGATTCATATATCATTTTCCTACGCACAAATTCATAAAGCACATCCTTGTCAATGCAACGAGTCAACAGCAGATAAGAAAAAACTCTGCTCATTCTGTCATTCCTCGGCGGCAGTTCAAAAGGTTTGTGGCTTTTTTCTATGGGCGGTGAGGTTATGATTTGACCGTCACAGTTATTCAAAAGCATTTCCACCGCTTCTGCATAGTCCTTGTTGTAAAATCTGCGGACAAAACCAACCGCATCACCGCCTTTCTGTTCGTACTGATGATACCAAAGGTGACCTCTGATTGTTACCTTTTGCGAGCCGTCAAGCCATTCATACTCCGAGCCGGATTTCCTGACTTTCTCGCCATGACTGATTAAAAAATCAGCAAGGTCTGTTCGCCTTGCCTGTTCTCGCTGTTCTTTTGTAAAATGAATGTAGGTTGATATTTTAATCACTTCCTTGTATATATTTTTCTTTTCTGCTATAATATCTTATAGTGGGTAGTTCTTTCTCCTATCACTGTGACAAGAGGCACCTGTCAGTGTTTGGGTGCAGTTGCTCTTTGGTGATAGATGGATTTTTTGATAGACAATTTTATATATATGTGGTAAAATAATCAATAAACTAATTAAAATTTATAGAGATATTCAGTTTAATAAATTTCCAAATTTATTAGCATTAAAAATCGCTAGGAGATTAAATATAATGAAAATAAAACGTAAGGAAAACTATAAAATATATTTATATCAAGAACCTTCTATAATTTCTGATCATAGCAAAAAGCGTATTAAGGACTTGGAATTTACAGGATTGGAATTAATAGAGGCTATTGTGTCTGCAGGGATGCCAGATATATATTTAACAAAGACAGAAAAGAAAAATCGTAGGGAAGAGATATATTTTAAGACCAAATTGTTTGAAACATATGTTGTTTCATCGACAGAAGGTGCGCTTTCTTTTGATACTTCAAAAAAGAAATATTTAGATAGTACGGAGATTGGTGCAATTAACTATTGGATTGGAATGGTGCTTATTACTGTATTAGGAATGAAAAAGTATAATTATGATTTTATGGTACATTTATCTATGGTAGAGTCATTTAGTTCAAAAATATGTCTAAAAAAACGCTCATTTTTATCTTCTACTGGAATAATTACATTTAAATCTCCAGATCTTTTAGCGATAAACAGTTCAAAAAATGAGTATGGTATTTTTGAAGCAAAAGGGTATAGCAATTATAATAAAAAGGCTATGGAGCATGGTTATACACAAGCAAATTCGATAAAAAAAATAAATGGTAAGAAACCTAAAAATTCTTTAGTTGTTATGACTCAAACAGGAACCAAAGAGATAAAGATGATAGAGAAAGATCCAGAAGGTGAAAATTGTGAAATAAATGTAAACTTAGATTTCTTACATATATATCATTTTTTGCCTATAGTTGAGTTGATTATGGAATTGAATCCAGAAGAACGTGAGGGTTACTCATATGGTTCATTAATATATGAAAATGAAAGTTATTCTATCGGTGTCCCTTCAGCTTTATACAAAGAGCTATTGCCAATAGTAAAGGACGAAAAAGAAACCGAAATTAGTGAACTCATTTATAAAAAAATAGATTCTAAAGAAATGTATTTTTTCGAATTAATATCAAATAAATCAAAAGAAAAAATTCTTTGCATAGAATAGTATTAAATAATGTATATTTTTTAGCATATTAAATTTTAATATACTTGAATTGAGAAAATCTGGTTTATCAGCCTTAAATTTTCAACCCCTGATCGTGTTTCTTATCATTAATCTTCTGCTGTAGCTTTTTATCCGTCCTTTGCGCTTTCTGTTTTTCTTCAAAGCGGAGTTGATTTTGGATTATGTTGCAAAGGTAACGCAGGAGATAGAGGGAAGAAACTGCAACACTGTTGCGGTTGGTTTTAATTGAATAATGAGGATACAGAACACCTCTGTCTGAATCAAAGGTTGATTCGGAAGAGGTGTTTTCTTCATATTCAAAGAGATTTGAAACAGATTCATTGTCCGATTTTTCGCTTTTCTCAACCACATCTTCAGTAAGATTTAGTTTCAACGCTTCCTTGATTATTGCATTCTTGATTGACTTGAACTCCTTGTTTTGAGCAAGCGGAATCCTGTCAGGTATTTCATCCGTGTAGGTGCGGATTGTGTTTTCCTTTTGCTCATACCACAGGTCATACAACTTTTTGATTCTACCATCATTTACAAGCTCATCAACAATAGAATCCACAAGTGCTTTTACATCGGGTTTCAGATAGCCGTAAACCTTTTTACCTTTCGTTTTTGAAAGCCTATCTGCAAGTTTCAACAGCTTGTGCTGAATTAATGCATTGACATAGATTTCGCAGTTGATATTTGCAACCAAATCCTCTACAATGTCACGAGCCTCGGCACGGAGCTTATCCCTATGCTCGGTTTGCCTTTCATATATGCACAATAAATCTTGCTGAAAAATATCTTTAGCAAACGATGAACGCAGATTTTCAACTCCCTTTTGCGTGAGATAGCCTTCGTTCTCAACAGTTGAATATGCAATCAGATGCACATGAGGGTGGTGCGATTCATTATGAAATGCCACATACCAACGAAGATTTTCCATTGGTATTTTCAGATTTTTCGCAAATGCTTCTGTCTGTGTGCGGAGCATATCTCTCCACCGAGCTCCGGTATTAAAGCCAAGCCGTTGTGCATCTTCTCTGCGAATAGAAATTATCGCAGTCCAGATATTTCCCTTGTGTTTGTCAAGTTCTTCTGTTACTTTACTCAACTGAACCTGCACACCGTCATCTGTGAACAGTCCGTGCGAGCCGAATCTCTCGACACGAGGACGGGTTGCAATGTAATCGGCATATGCTTTTCTGCCCGAGATTTCATAAGCGTAATCTTCCATAACTCTTGAGATAAAATCAGATGCCAAGCCTTGATTTTGCTTTTTGAGATAGTCAGCATACTCAAACATATCCTTGCTGTCGGGAAAATCCTTTATAATTTTTTCAATTAAATTCTTCTGTTTTTCTGTTGCAGAAGCAAACTTTTGCGAGCTGTCAATCTTCTCAACTCCCTCACGGGTGGCAATATATTTTGCATAACCGCCTGCACTAACTTTACGGTTCGGCTTGAGATATTTAAACTTTGTAACTAACTTTGCCACAAATAATTATCCTTTCTGCCAATGGTATGCGTCGTCAAAGGAAAACGATCCATTGAGCCGTTTGACTTCCTTGACGCACTCGCCACGAAGTTTTGTAAGAGTCATCTTGTCAATATCCTGTGACGAGGCAATAATATTCATCGTCATTGCAAGTTCAACAGCCAATTTAAAAATCAGCCTGCTCATTCGGTTGTCGCTCTCAGCGACTATAGACTTCAATGTAGAGGTAACCACATTAGGAAGATACTGACTGTTGTCGTTTGAGGACAGGTAACCCACATAGAAAATTATTGCCTTTTCAATAAACTCACTGCGACTGGAGCAGTTATCTTCCTTATAAATACCCTCGACCATATCAATTGTTGACTGCTTTATCCATAGTGCAAATTTCCGTTTTACTTCTTTTCTGTTATCGGTTTCATTCAAGTACAAAACCTCCTTTTCTGCTGTAACCCATAGTTACAACTCCTGTAATTTCGGCATTTTATTCGGCTAATCGGGCAGTTAAACCCACAAGTACAACCCCAAGGCTGAAAATTAACCCCTATGGATTTTTGAGGCTGAAAAGTGCGAAAAACCGCATGGCAGTCGGCGTTGCCGTCTGCCGTAAACCGACACGAGGGAGCGACTGCAACCCCGTGTCTTTCTCCTGCTTAAAATTCCACCCTTTAAAAACTGCCCGAAATGCCGTAACTTCGATTTTTCACACCTTGCCACAAACCGCCCTGTTTCGTTTTTTCTTTGATTTCGGATACATTCCCGACTTCTCCTTTTAAAGCCGACACAGGGCGAATGTGGTGAGAATACCGCCGCTATTCTGCTTTTATTGACTTACCGTTTATCACTTCAAAATTGCACTCGGTATACGACAGTCCGTACTCCTTGACTTCACGGTTCAGAATATCGAACATTGATTGTTCAATACTTCGAGGGGATAACTTGATTTCATCACTTAATGTGTCATAGCAAATCCATTCCTCACTATCGGGAGTATCCTTAACGAGGATGTCAAAGCCGAGGAGCATTTTATCGGGAGTATAAAATACAACAGCGTTGATTTTTAAACAGCTCACCGTGAGTGAAGCAAAGAGAGTGTCGTGCTTGTCCTTTGGATTTTCTGAAAGTAATTTCTTGACTTCGTTCACCGACAGATACATTTTGAAAATATATTTTTCGGCAAGTTGCTTTTTCAATTTCTTTCTCTCGTTCATAAACTCATACCACCTATTCCCATATCTTCATCTTCGTCAGGTGAATCAAACAGATTATTCTGTTCAAGGTTTTCGTAGAACTTTTCTGCACTGTCATTTACGGCTTCGTTTAAAACTTTCATATCAAAACCGCAGTCCTTATAACCTTGCGATACTGTATCGTAATAGCTTGCACTTGGCAAGCCGAAATCCTGCTTAAGATTCATAATGTAAACCATTGCAGTAAGTTCCAAACCGTTATTCAGTTTCACAGGTAATTCCTGTTTGAAGTAGTGTGACGGATAACCCTCGTAGCGGTCAAGCAATCTTTCATCTCTCGGCTGAAGCTCCCACAGTGCAACGGGAACGGACTTGCCACTGCAAGGTGCGATTGTTGCGTATGAACAGTGAGGCATACCCTTGAACTGCAATTCGTAATTTTCAATTGTACCTTTGCCAACGAGTTTGGCTGTGGGGCAACGAAATTTCATCTGTTCAAGATTGAGGTTACTGCCGTAGGCAATGTATAGTTTTTTACTCATAATAGATTCCTCTCCTTACATACTCATAATAAAACCCGAAGTTTCTTCCTGTTCATCATTTGGGACAAGATTGACTTCGGGTTCGTTGATATTTATATTTTCGTTTGTGTTATTAAGTTCTGCGGCTCGTTTTTGAGCAAGTCTTTCCTTTTGCTTTTCAGCCTGCGAAGGATCCTTCCACGCAATGTTACCATCAAGATTTTTCAGCAGATGATGACGAGCTGTTTTGAACTCGTCACCTATCAAACCCAATCTCAAAAGCCACGTTCTGAAAGTGTACTTTTCATTATTTGATACAGTTTTAGCGTGTCTTGCAGACTTCTGAATCAACGCCTGATGACTGATTGCAAGGCAAAGCTGAATCGCACTTTTGACCTCTCCTGCGTGCAAGGTGGAATTGAATAGACGAAATTCAATCGTACCCTTGTAGAACACGCTGTGAAGATTCAAAGCATGGTAGCGTGTGTCATCATAGTGTCGGTAGCTGTAATCCTCGCCGTCATACCACATTGACTTGAATTGCTCCATTGACATAGGCGGACGGTTATTGATTTCATCAAGGAAGCGTGTGTCCATCTTTTGACAGTAATGTTCTCTTGATACATTCACTTTTAATGCCTTGTAGAGCAAATCCTCTTTCGCCGCCATAATGTTTACGATATTGCGAAGCGTTTTAGGGGTATGCGGAGCCGCATTAATATGGCAATGCAAACCACAGCTTGAGTTGACTCTCGCTCCTGCGCCACGAAGCTTTCTGACAAGCTCCTGTATAGTTTCTATATCATCATAGTTGCAAATCGGAGTGACAAATTCAACCGAGTACAGAGAGCTTGCATTCTGTCCCGAACGGTTTTCACATCTAACGCTTGCGTCACGCATAATCTTCCACATCCTGCCGTCATTATCACGGACAGAATAAGCGTCATAACAGCCGCCGACATGAGTTGCGTTCGTATAAAAATGACCGGCAATCACTTTCGCCGCCGTACTGCGAGTGATGCCGGTCATTTCAATTTCTATTCCGAAATTTTGATTTTTCAAGTTACCACCTCGGTATTTTCTTCCTGTAGCTTTGGTTTTTTAGGCTTTGGTGGATTCACCTGTGAACCTTTCATATTAATAAACTCTCTGACATTTGCAGGAACATATTTTGCGTACAGAGAGTCCACAGATTTTTCAAGTTCTTCCTTGAAATCCAAATCACGCTGTGACATATACAGCCTGATTGCATTCAGCTTTTCATCATCGTACATTATGCTTACACTTGTTTTCTTCATAAAAAATCACCTCGTCATTTCTTCTTTTGATTTACATATTTTATATTCGGTATCTTCAGCCACTTTGTTCATCCTCGACCGTTAAGCTCTGTTTTGACAACTCCGTAGGCTGTGCCCTGTGCTTCGATGACTTCTCCGTTGCCGATATACACTCCGATGTGACCGTCCATCCAGACAGCAAGTCCGGGTGTGTCGGGCATATTTGAAATCGGTCCGCTTTCAGTTACACTGCTCCAAATGGAGTTTGCTCCGCAGTCGGTGAAGCCGTTTGAGCCTGCGACAATTTTTCCGCTGTCAGCATTGTACCAAGCGTAGGATTTTATCAAGCCTATGCAGTCGCAGACTCTCTTGCCAAGCCACTTTTCACCTACCTCTCGCATTTCACCGCCTGCCTCATTGTTGCCGGGAAACAGACTTGCCTGTTGGTCGAGATATTGCTTTGTGCAGACCTGACCGTAACCGCCGTAGACATAACCCCAGCCGTTTTTGTATGCATTCTCGCACCACTTGACAAGATCGAGATTATTTTTCGTGGTCTTGTCCGTAAAGCCTGCGGTGCTGATTTCTGCCCCCTTGATTGACTGCATCATCTTTTGAAACTCGTCATACTTTATCTCCGTTCCGAATTTCTGATTGACAGCTTTTATCAAATCCTCATCAGACTGATTCTTCTTGAAACAGGATACGAAGTTTTTTACAAAGTCCTTGTCCTCTGATTTATCGGACAAGGAGAATAGATAGATAACCTCTGCCTGCGTGTTATAGTCGGACAACTTTTTATTTTTCAGTTGGTTTTCAACCTCTGTCATCGTGTTGTTGATAAGCTGTAGATTTTCCATCTGCTCTGCTGAGATGTTTTCTTGTATGGACTGGTTGAGCTTGTCGGTATCAATATCCATACTTCCGTTGAAAACGGAAACAACAGCAACAATCGGCATAACCACAATTATGATTATGCCGATTACTATACCGCCTATTGTTTTTATGACCTTTTTATCTGTGAGTAGAGCAACTGCTATTTTCTTCAGTGCCGCACCTACCGTTGCAGACATTGTATCACCTTCTTTTTATACAAAATTAGATATTTTAACTATTTCTAATTGAAACAAATTACTCCGTGTGATATCATTATATTAATAGATTAATATTTCACTTTATATACACAAAGGAGCATTTTTATGGATAAAAAACTTCAAGTATTCATCTCTTCAACTTTTACAGATATGCAAGAAGAACGCCAAGCTGCTGTAGAAGCTATTTTAAAGTGTGGCCACATACCTGCTGGTATGGAATTATTTAGTGCTGATAATAAAAAACAATTTGAAGTTATTAAAACTTGGATAAAAAATAGCGATGTATTCTTACTCATATTAGGTGGTAGATATGGGTCTATTGAAGCAAGTTCTAATAAAAGTTATATTCAACTAGAATACGAATATGCCAAACATATAGGTAAAAAGCCAATTGCAATAGTTTTATCTGATAAAGGAATTGCTTCAAAAGCCACGGAAGGAATTTATGATATATATAATCTCGAAGCCAACACTCCAGAATATAAAAAATTTAAAGATAACATAATAGCTTCTAAAATGTGCGAATTTTTCGATAACAAAGCCTCTTTAAAAAGCTGTATATTTTCAATGTTGCGTAACTGTGAAGAAAATATAAACCAATATCATGGGTGGATACGTGGAGAAAAAGATATTAACACATATACATATCCATATATAATAAAAAGCCAAGAATTTATTTTTAGATATATTAATAAGAATGATATTTTATATACAAAGAAAATTAAAATTAAAGCCCTTGTAGATGGCATTCAATACTTTTCAGATAGATATATGTGGAATTCTGGTGGAAATATTACACAAAGTTTGAGTAATCCTCGCCAAATAATCGTAGACGAATTTATGGAAGGAGCATTTAAAGTATATACCATTAGATTAGAAGATATTTCATTTAAAGGAAGGGAATATGAAATAGAAGTTCATTTTAAAATAACAAATTCAACTTTTAGAAATCATCAATATTTAGGTGTCACAATATCATATCCATCTGAACAACTACATTTACAGGTTGATACCCCGAGCAATCTAACCTTATCTCATTGTAAATACAATATATATAAACATTCTGTTGATCGTGTACCAGAAGCAACAAAAAAACTTACACCTAACAATAATCATATCCAAAAAACTTTTACTATACTTGAAATTGGTAAAAAATATAATCTTGAATGGGATATAAACTAAATATTTAAGATACAAATTAAACAATTTATTTATAACTATTACCTACCACCAGCACTACCAAAAATAACAGACTTATATTCAGGTGCATTTACTACAAGAAGATATCTTTCATTACCACAACGAAACAGGCACGTTCCTCTTTCGCTGAATTTTATTAGGTCATATTCATTTGGTTCTATCATCAGTGCATCTTCAAAGTCCTTCGGATTGATATTGCCGGGGTAAAACAGGAAATGATGAGTAGGAATTGAAATAGCGGCTTGGTATATTCCTTGACATTTTGAATCAAAAAATCGTCTATGTTCTGACTGGCTAAAATCACGGCTGAATCCTTTTTGCGGACACGCTTCATTGCGTTGCGTATATACTCAATTGCTGAGAGATTTGAAAGGAACAAATATAGCTCGTCTATTGATGCAACGGTGTTGCCCTCACCTAATAACTTGTTGGACATATAGGAAAGAATGTTGAACAGCATTGCATCTGCGTAATATCATTATTGTAAGAAAATATTTCTTTTACAGCCGAGGGGAAATTTCGCACCTCGGTCTCTTGATTTATGCGGTTATAATCTCTTTATGCCATATATTAAGCTGTTCCTTGCGCTCAACGGTGAAGTAAATCACAATATCATTTCCGCATTCTGTTGAATGCCATTTTGCCTTTTCGTGCACCTCAATTCTGCTGATGAATGCTCTGAGAATTTCAGGCGTCAACTCCTGAATGTCAATGTACTTCTTTGCATTTTCAATAAAGTTCTGAATCAACTGCTCTCGCTTTTCATTTTCATCAAGCACAGCGTTCATCTCATTAAGCTTAGTTTTCAGTTCTGACTGCTCGGTTTCATATCCTGATGACAATGATTCGTAGCGTTCAACAGAAATTCGTCCGAGCACTCGGTCTTCGTACAGACAACGGATGATACTTTCAAGCTCTGCTATTCTTTGTTCTGCCGCTTCTTTTTCCCTCAGATAAGTTTTCATTTCACGCTCGGCTTCGGCTCTTGCATTACGGCTTGCTATTTCATAAAATTCTTCGGGATTCTCACGTACATATGCCGTTACCTCTCTCAGCTTTTGAAGTATCACAGCGTGCAAATCCTGTTCGCTGATTCTGTGTGCCGTACAGTGATTATTACCGTATCGCTGATAGGTTTTGCAAAGATAGTTGTTTTCTCTAGGATACTTAAGCACTCGGCGAAGATACATTCTGCTTTTGCAATCAGCACAATAAACTAACCCGGCAAACACATCCGTCTTGCCTGATTTATTCGGTTTTCTTCTTCCTGCAAACCACTTCTGCACCATTTCAAAGGTAGATTTATCAATGATAGGCTCATGGGTATTTTCAAATACCAGCCAATCCTTGCGGTTGTTATGAATTTGCTTTTTCAGCTTATTTGATTTGGTGGTGGTTTTGTAGTTCGCCGTTGTGCCAATATATACCTCGTTTACAAGCATTCCTCTGAGTGTAACATCACTCCACAGATAGGGATTATTCAGCTTCAAGCCGCTTTCTTTTCTGCCGTATTTGTAGTAGGCATATGCGCTTGGCGACATAATTTTATCTCTTTCAAGAGTCATTGCAATCGTACGTGTTCCCACTCCGTTGACATACATATCAAAGATTCGTTTTACCACGGGAGCAGTGTCGGGATCCGGTACTAACCTGTTATCTTCGGATTTCATATATCCGTAAGGGACTTTAGAACCTATCCTTTCACCACGCTCTGCCTTTGCTCTTTGGACTGCCCTGATTTTCTTGGAGGTGTCAGCAGCAAAGAAATCATTGAAGTAATTACGAATTCCGATAAATTCATTACAGCCTTTTTCGGAATCAACACCGTCATTTACGGCAATATATCTCACATCGTTCTGAGGAAATATGATTTCGATATATGTACCTGTTTTAAGGTAATCTCTGCCGAGTCGGGAAAGGTCTTTTGTGATAACAGTTCCGATTTCTCCTTTTTCCATATCGGCAATCATACGCTTGAAGTCGGGGCGTTCAAAAGATACTCCGCTGTAACCGTCATCAATATAGAACCTACAGTTGCCAAAGCCGTTATCGGCGGCATATTTTTCGAGCATACTTTTTTGATTTCTAATGCTGTTTGATTCACCCTCTAACTCGTCCTCCTGAGAAAGACGGCAGTAAAGTGCGGTAATCTTTTGTTGGTTTGATTTCATAATTTTTTCATCGGCACTTAGGTTGTCACCGTTCTCGGTTCCAATAGGAAATACCGAAGTGACTAAAAATGTCTTTTTACCGATTTTAACCTCATCGCTTTCATACAGATGACGGCGGTTAAACGCAATATCGTTTCTTGTGATTGGTGTTATTTTATTTTCAGTTTCGTTCATGGCAATCCTTTCTTTACATTTTCATACCAAATCCGCCTTGTGGATTTTCCTGTGTGTTCTTTCTCTCTTTACGAGGCTTTCTCATAGTAGTGCAGTCCTCTACAGGGTGGTTGCTGTCTAAAATATTTGTGAGATCTGCGACCAGATATGCAACATCATTTCCGTTATTGCTGTAATAGCTGTCGGTATCAAAGCCAGGAAAAACAGTATCCTCGCATGATGATTCAGTTTCTCCTCCGCCTGACTGATACTGTATGAATACTTCTCGCTCGTACTCCCAACCTGTTGTGACGCATTCTTCACCGCATCGTTTATCTGATTCACATAATTGTTCGTCATATTCTGAAGCTCCGTCTTGAATGTCTGTGCCATTGCATTGGAATTGTCGATAGACTTCTGCAAGGAATTCATCTGGCGGTTGAGGTATATTCGTATTTCCTCTTTCGTAGTCAGTTCTGAAATTTCGTCCAGTATCGATTTCAGCATATCTATCTGTGCTGTCTGAGTTGAAATTAATGCTTTCCAATTCTGCTCCGTAACCGCTACGCAAGGTTCTGTTTTTGAGGCGATTTGCATTTGCTTTTTGGCTTGTTCCTTTAATTCCTGCGGTGATTTCTTCCCGTATTCTGAATTCATTTTCCATATTCTCCTTTAGGTATTTTTCTTCATGTAATTTATTATCCCTGCATTTCATTCCGTGCGGTGTAGTGTAGGTAATGCTTTTTCTTTCTGCCGTCCATTTAACTTCATAGCCTTCGTTCTCCATCAGGCTTACGAAATGTTCCTTTGAGGTTGCATATTTCATAGCTTCATCAACAGCTATTGCAAGCTGTAACTTCCAGCTTTGACCTTTGTCTGCTGAACGATATTCTCTTGCCGACATCTGTTTTACTTTTGGTTGCTTAGGAATTACAACTGATAAACCGTATTTTCTGCATAGGTTGTCAGAATAATCTCTCAACCGTTGTATCTCATTTTTATCTGGATGATATTTCAATCCTGTTTCAGCACTGACAGAATTTAAAATGAAGTGTGAATGTATATGCTCTCTGTCAATATGAGTAGCAACTAAAACTTCATAACCTTTGAATTGCTCTTGTGCAAACTTCAAAGCAATTTCGTGAGCAGTTTCGGGTGTTATAGGTTCATCGGGGTGGAACGACTGAAACAAATGATAGTACATTCTGCCATCAGTTTTTCTATATTGAATTTTAGTATTCATCATTTCATTGAACGCTGACTCTGCTACACAATTCACTCCGCTCACCAGCTTTCTGCCATCGTACAAAGTTTTCTTATCCTGTTTGCAGTAGGCAAGGATTGAAGCTAACCCTTGCCGTGACTGCATTTGTTTGCTTGCGATAAATTTTACTGTTGCTATTATGACCACCTCTTTCTGTCAAGCAAATCGGTAAGTAGTTTATTCATCTCTGCATACTGATTTGTAAGTTCAGCAAGATTAAAGCAAATGACTTTACCCATATTGCAAAGTGTTGCAATTTGATTTAAGTTTCTGCCGATAGCCTTTTGCTGACGGATAATTTCATCAAGTCCGTCAACAACAAAGATTTGTTTTCCGAGGCAAGCCTTCGTTATATATTCGGTTAAAGTTAAATTTGCCTTGTCTGCTTTATTGTGAATCTTCTGTAAATCGGATTCCGATATTCTTATGCTCATTTTTCTGTCTTTCATTTAGGTTTCCTCCTTTGCCAATAAAGTGGGTTCGGGCTTCTGCCCGTATATTGCATTCGGCAGGTCAGCGACCAGCCGAATGCGTTGCTTGCCACAGCTTAAAAGCTGTGAAAATGTGAACCCCAACTTTACGCTGAATTCATAATCCGTTATATAGAATTACTTTCGCTCACAAACCGCCCAAATTTTGATTTTTGCTTGAAGTCGGGTACTTTATCCGTTTTCTCTTGAAAGTCGGACAAACCGCCAAATTCTGCTCAACATCTGCATTAAGGACGATAAGGACGATAAAAACGATAAATCAAACGGCTATATTTTCATCGTACTTATCGTACCTAACGTACTCGCTATCTGAATTATCAATCTCAAAATCATATTTGATTTCAACCTTTCTGATGTTATTTTCCTTATACGATTTGAAATAAACGTGATTATCATTCAAGTCATACTTCCACTTGTTCATCATCCTTTTCAGAATACGAGCAGAAAGATTTTTGCCTGAATAAGCATTATATCGTTCAAGAAATTCCGCATTGCTTCCGTTGAAATATTTTTCTGCTTTCATCATCTCAATGAGCAAGTTCATTTCATCAGGCAAAAGCATATTCGGATTCTCTGCGCTGTCTGCAGTCATTTTCCAAGTGCAATCCTCTTTTGAAAATGCAAGCTCAATTTCTCTGTCCTCAATATCTCTTCCCGTGCAAAATAAAGTTGCGTTGCCCTGCGTGCGATTGCTTTTTTTCAAAACAAATAGAGCATCGGCACAGCCAGCTATACCATTTGTACCTGAAATCTCATTGATTGGGTCAGAGTCGCCTTGCTTTCTTAAATGATGAACCAGAAGAATAGCAATTTTCAACTCATCAGCAAGTTTTTTGAGTTTCTGTACCTCAAGATAATCATTTGAATAGCTCGAGTCATTTTTTGCAGAACGGATAAGTTGAAACGTGTCAATGATTATCAAGACAGTATCCATATGCTCATCAACAAAAGTTTGAATCTGTTCTTCCAACCTTTCATCAAGTTTTGAACAATCCGTAACAAAATGAACATCACTCGGCACTTCATCGGTTATCGCTGTCAGCCTGTCCTGCAATCTGCTTTCATCATCTTCAAGTGACAGATACAGAGTTGTACCGCTGTCGGTATGCAGATTCCATACATCTTTGCCTTTTGCAATCCGAACGCACCAGTCAAGAACAAGCCACGACTTACCTACCTTTGGTGAGCCGGCTATAATCGAAAGACCGCTTGCAAGAAGTGAATTGATTATAAACTTCTTTCTCGGCAAATCTTTTTCAACAAGACTTGCACCGTCGATTGAATCAAATCTTGCCTTACTGCTCAACTCCAAATTTAAATTCTTAATCATTTTTCTCCTTTCCCTGTTACTCATACCTCATATGATTTCAAAATATTTTAGCTTTGGTATGGTTATTCAGTTGTAATCCAAAAGCTGTTGGAATTTTTTCACCAGTGTGATACAATAATCTCATACTTTTCAAGAAAAATATATGACAAAATGAATTGAAGTGATTTTTATAATTTTCACTTCAGGACAGAGGTGTATATGGCAAAGCACGAAGGTTTATTATTAAAAATTGATTCCAAAGGAAATATTTCCGGCTATATGCAGGAAAATAACAATAAGATTCCAATTGAAAATACTACTATCAAAAATGAGTTGATTAGTTTCTCAGAAGAAGATTTTGAAGAGTATTCTGAACTGCAAAATGAAATAAGAAAAGTTTACAGAACATATCCTGATGAAAGTGAAGAAAGATTTGCACTGATTAAAAAGTTAACTGCAAAAGCAGAAAAGGCATTGGCGGAATATAGAACTTTTTACGGTCTTTTGAACAGACTTATGATTGAGGATTTTTTAGGAGAGAACGACGGAACTGAACATTATCTGCGTGAATATGCAAGCTATCTTGACCAGATAAAAACCGTGCAGTTTTTTGTTTTGCACTTTTTCAGCGATTTATCAAATCAAATAGAAATTGATGTTAACGAAGATTTCAATTACAACAGCGTACAGATTTCCACCGTATTTTATTTTGAGGATAACAAATCCAGACAGATGTACCATATCCGTAACCTGACAGAGTATTATTTTCTGCTGTTACATTTATTTGTTGAGAACGGATACCGCCTCTGCCGCTGTCAGCTTTGTGGCAGATACTTTGTGCCAAAGACAAAAAAGAAAACCCTGTACTGCGACAGAGTTCTGAATAATGGTAAAACTTGCAAGGAATTTGCGCCGAAATTAAAGCACCGAATCTTGGCAAACAGAAATGAGGTGCTGAAAACTTTTGACACACAGCGAGGCAAAATGTATAAGCGTTATGAAAGAACACTTAACACACCTGGTACTGTGGAAAAGCCTTTAAGTTTTGAGGAATATTACGATTGGCTTGAAAAAGCGAGAACTGCGAGAGATAATTATCTTGAGGATAAAATTTCCAAGGAAGAAGCATTGAATATAATTTGTATTGAGTAAAATTTGCAAAAAGTAATCGGATAGGCAGTCAAATTTCATTGATTGCTTATCCGATTTCTTAATTATTTACTACATCAATGATAATTCTTGCACCCATCCGAAATCCGTTCAGGAATATTTCTCGCTCACTGATTTCAGAAATCTCACGATTGCAGTCCTTGTATTTTTCGAAGGTTTCTTTCTGTACCTCAGTCAGGGTTGCCACAAACTTTTCTTCATTCCTGTTGAGCAGTTTCAATAGTTCTTTGACCTCATCGTCAAGCCTTGAACATTTTTCGTGAGGGAATAAGTTTCCATAATATAAATCTTCAAGTATATCCATATCTTATGCCACCTTTCGTAGAACAAACATATCCCACATAACTTTGCATAAGTCCTGATATACTTACCTTTATTACTTTAATTAAGTTTGAAATTTATTTTTATTATTACTTTACAAAAAGCAATACAAGAAGTATAATAGATATCACAATTTAGTAAAAAATGCATAAAATCAAAAATCTCAAATAATTTCCAGTTAAAATATATAATAGGAATAGGAGCATACAAATGAAAAACAAAATCTTATCAGCAATAATATCCATCGTGCTTATGATTTCACTCGTAGGATGTCAGCAGAATAATAAAATTATTAGGCCTGATGTAGAAACAAAAACGGTAACGGAAAACAGCCAAGAAGATTATGTAACTTTTTCACTTGACGTGCCATCAGATTGGAAAGTATTAACTCAAGATTATGTTTCTATTGCCTGTTTTAGTTCTAAAGCAAATGAAACAAATGCCAGCGATAAAATTTCTCCCTACAAGTTAAGTATAGAAAACTATATCATTCCATCTCTAATGCCAATTGATGACAAATATAAACAAGCTTATAAAGATTTATTTAATGGCAAATATGATGGTATAAAAGATTTAATTTGCGATAATATTGAATATATAAACATAGGTAAGGTAATGGACAGTTTCCCAGATGTTACTTTTGAAACTCCTGAAAGCATTATGGATTACTTTAATATGCTTGTTAACGGTATAAGTACACCAGATGTTACAACGCCAGAGTCATGGAATGACAAAAAATGGGCATTTGATTTTACTTTCAGTGAATATAACGGTAAGAACGGAAATATCATTGCGGTCGAATATTCCTACATAATTATAGATAAAACATATAAAGCTATTAATTGCTACCGTGATGACGATTTTTCCGTATGCGGAGCTTTTGACGATAATACAGAACTTTCTTCGGGCGATTTAGCGCTGTGGGTTGCTGATAATATGGAAATTACCAAACACTATAAAATTGAAGATAATATGCTAAAACAAGAGGGCGTAGATTATTAAATTTTATATTTTTTAAAATCTATTTATTGTAATAACAGCCGAAGTATTTTTCTACTTCGGCTGTTATGTTATGAATATATTTATGCTTTCACAAATTCAAAAAGTGCCGCTTTATCTTGAGGTAATTCACTTACAGGATTAATTTGAGGCATAATATTTATGCGATCAACTTCTGTCCCCCAAAAATTTTTAACAACAATTTCTATTTTTTCGCTATTATATATATGCGCATATTCATACATTTTTCCATCTTTGCCACAGAAAATTTGAGATACATATTTATCCTCTTTTCGTCTTTCATCAAATGTAAATATAATATCATAGTTATATGAGTTATTTGGTATTATTCCCTTAAATTTTGCATACTGTCCTTTTGCAAAATCATTAACAGTACTTTCCCATACTTGAGCAGAATACATATTAGCTCCTGACCAGCGTCCATAAAGAGCTCTCATAGATTGATTTTTAAGTGATAATAAATTATTAAAGAAATTGCAATACTTTGATTCACCGCATTCAATATTAGCCCATCTTCTACCTGAACTTTTTGCCTTGTAGTATTTAACATCAATATATAATGACTCCCAGCTTTCAGAAAACGATGTAATACCGCCAATAACAATACCATAAATACTGCCAATAAGTGGAGCTTTATCCATTTTATCTACCAAACTATCATCAAAAGCAAGTCCTGAAATAAATTTTGCTACATCAAATGAATTTTTTACTAATCTGGTTGTTTTTTCTTCATTTATATGCTCTTCTTTATAATAAGACTTACCATTTTCATAGTATTCAATCGGATATATTTTTCCATTTATGGGATTTTTAACTGCACCATATTTATATACAGGAGCAGGCGTTGGTGCAGGAGTGCTAGTATCCTTTTTTTCAAGAACAATAGCCTGATAGTTTAAACCTTTATACGCCACTTCAACGGAAGATTTGCTATAGTAGGTTTGTGGTTGATAAGTCAAAGGGTCATTAAAAATATAATGGCTACTATCGTATCCCACTAACAGCAAACAATGTTCGGGGGCTATCCAGTTAATTGTTTTTCCGTTGTAGGTCCACGTAGAACTTATGTATGGAGTATTCATATACATAGTAGCCCAAAGAATTACCGGTATTCCTTTGTCTATGTAGTTAGAACATAAATTTTTCAGAGAAACACCATATAATTGTTTTGCAGTATATTTTTGTCCGGATAAAGCTTTATCCAATGCCTTTTTTATTACCGGTGCATAACATCCATACCCACTCGTATATCTGGGATTTCCTCCAAATGAAATATTGGGATCAAAAGGAACTCCTGTTTTAGTTAAGTACGAATCAATAAATTTATCTACAGATATATCTATGCCAATATGATTTAGTGCCATAACTGTTGTAACACTTTCGCATCCTGTTGGATATTTGCCTAATTGGGAAATAAACGGGGCTTGAATTATTTTACTATTACCTATAGGTGTTTGCGGCTTAGTATAAATTTCATTCTCCTCATATATATAAATTTCTACTCCGTTTATATTTTGGCCATCTATACCCGCATAGGAAGCCCCTGTGTCCAAAGTGCCACCTAAATTATACTTTGTCTGTACACTACGCATCCATTTTGGATCAGCATTACTTACCCAAGGCAGCCAACTTCCTCCTACATGCACTCTGTACATAACAACTACACCTGATGTTAGTTTTACATCATCCTTACTATATACTTGAATATTCAATAACTGCACAATGCCACCCGGATATCCTGCATAGTCATTTTCAGTGCTTTTAACAAAAGGATAATAGTATGATTTTCCTTCATTCCAAGTCCTGTATAAAAGGTAATATGGCTTATCCTTGTCGGTTTTAATTTTTATACCATTAATATGAACAGAGCTTGCAGTTGAAGTAAAGCTATGCCAATTAGAATCTTCGTCAATATAGCTAAGTGTTGAAGCTACTTTGCCTCCGGATAAATTACCGATTGATGATGAGATGGATTTGCCATTAAACACATAGATTTCAACACCGCTTATATTTTTACCGATAATTCCGGCATATGATGAACTGACATCCAATGTTCCACCTAAATTATAGTTTTCTTGAACATCCTGCATCCACTCCGGATCAGCATTACTAACCCATGGCAACCATCTTCCATCAACATAAGCACGATACATTACAACAACACCGGCAGTTAGCTTTGTTCCATCCTTACTATATGCACTTATACTCAGTCCCTGAATTGGTTTATTTGGATAACCTGCGTAATCATTTTCTAAACTTGTTACTTCAGGATAATAGTATGATTGTCCTTCGTTCCATGTTTTGTAACGCAAATAAAAATCCGAATTTGAATTGGTCTGAATTTTAATACCGTCAATAGGAGAAGCCATTACTTTATGATTGAAACTTTTCCAATTAGATGTACTATTTGCCATATACTGGGTTGTTATTAATTCTTCAGAACCAACGAAACTACCTGAACCCGCATTTAACGAATCTTCTTCAAAAATACGAATTTCAACGCCACCAATATTTTTACCGTCTATGCCGGCATAAGATGAACCTGTATCTAAAGTACCATTCAAACTATATTTAGTTTTTACATTTCTCATCCATTCAGGATCAGCGTTACTTACCCATGGCAACCACCTTGAATCAGTATATACTCTATACATAACAATAATTCCGGAAGTAAGTTTTGTGCCATTATTTCTATATACATTGATACTTAACCTCTGAATAGCTTTTCCAGGGGAGCCTGCATAATCATTTTCTGTACTATTTACGGCAGGATAATAAGATGACTGTCCTTCATTCCATGTTCGATAAGTTAAATAATAATCCTTGTTACTGCCTGTCTGTATTTTTATTCCATCTATTCTGGATGACAAAGTGCTTTTTGAAAAAGACTTCCAATTAGATTCATTTCCAACCATATAGCTTAGCGAAGGATTTGATTCACCACCAGAGTAGTTTCCTAACGATGATTCTTTATAAACACGAATTTCTATTCCGCTAATATTCTTTCCGGAGATACCGGCATACGAGCTGCTGGTATCTAAAGTGCCACCCAGATTATATTTACTCTGTACACTATCCATCCATTCAGGGTCAGCATTACTTACCCATGGTAGCCATTTATTTTCTACAAAGGCTCTATACATAACAACAATACCTGATACTAACTTCGTACCATCATTCCTGTATGCTTGAATCTGAAGTTATTGAATTGGCTTACCTGAAGAACCTGCATAATCGTTTTCAGTACTTTTTACATATGGATAATATCCATTCATTCCCTTATTCCAAGTTCTATATTGTAAATAAAAAGATTCATTTGAACTTGTTTTAATCTTTAAGCAGTCCATAGTAGATTTTGTCTGATCACTAAAACCTATCCACTTTCCACCGTATAAATATGAAAGAGAAATTGCTTGCTTACTCAATAATTTTTTCCTCCTAATAAATAATTAATATTTTTGATCGATCACATAGAACATATGTTCTATATATAATTTTAGCGTATAAATTCAAAGTTGTCAAGAGAATCAATAATACTTTTTTGCAAACTAGTTAATTAAAATAGTTTTTGAAATATAAACATATTTTTCACTAAATAAAAACGAGATAAACAATAAAGGTCATCTCGTTTAATTACATCCTATTCGGTTTCGAACAATAATTATATTTAACATCTTTTAATCTTCTGTTAGTGTCAAGCAAACCCTTTACGCCGAAGCACAGAAATTTATCATCTGTAATGTTTGTATGACCGTTGAAGTATTTACTTTCAGATCCGACACACATACTGTGAATACCCAGACAAACCTCCTGCAGGATTTCTTCTGTGTAAAGATACTTTCGCTTGTGGTCGTAGGTCATATATTCTTCCTCGCACAAATCATAGAAATCACTCATCACAGGGAAGTCAGTAGGCTTTTTTGTACTGTAATCTGTTGTGTCTGTAATGCCGAATCGTGCATACAGCTTCATAAGCAGAATTTCAATTGTATCAAGCTGTGCGTCCGTGAAATCCTTGTAGGTTCTAAAAAAGTCTTTTAGAAATGCAATATGCTGTGATAATCGGGTAACTTTGTTAAATGCAGGCGGTGCGTCTTTGTCAATCTCATCCTGTCCGTCATTCCAAGCTTTAGGCTCAAGGGGATTGATTTTGTATTTGCCCGACATAAAATCAATGTAGCAACCGCCGAGGGCATTTGTCAGATCCTCATACTCCGCTTCGGGGTCAAGGCATAAGATTTTCTTTCCGCTTTCACGAATGTTTGTAAGGATGAGTTTCAATAAATACGATTTGCCCTGACCGCTGTTTCCGAGGATAAGGATATTTGATGTAGTTTTGTCCTCTGTCCTGCGGTCGAAATCCACAAGGATATTAGTGCCGTACTTATCTCGCCCGATATACAAGCCGTTAGGGTCTGTCTTACCTGAAAAATTAAACGGGAACAGATTTGCAACAGATGAAGCAGGCAGAACACGCTCATACAAACTTCCGAATTGATTTGAACCTATGGGGTTCACCGACAAGAAGCCTTCTTTCTGTCTTAAAGTCAGACGGTCAACTTCAATTTTTGAGCGAGTAAGCTCCATTGCAATATCAGTTTGCAACTCTTTTAATTTCTGTTTGCTTTTGGCTTTAAGTTCGATGAACACAGAACAATGCAATAAAGCCTCTTTGTTCTTTCGCAGATTTGCCATCAGCGTGACAACATCCTGCAAGTTGCCCTGTGCTTCAATGGTTTCGTTTACATCGTTACCGCTTGATTTGAGCTTATTTTTGCGTGTTGCGTTCTGTATGATTTTACGCTGTTCCATACTCTCCACAAGTCTGTGATAGATGCGGAGAGTTACTCCGTTTCTGTCTGCAAGCTGTGAAAGAATCGCCTGTTCTTCAGTTGACGGCGGATATTCACGAACCGCCCATACACTGCGGTATGAGTCACCGACTATGTAATAATCGGTGAAAAATTTAATGGTAGACGGCAGAATCATATCAAAGAAATCTTTGGTGTATATTTCTTCTGCCTGTTCGGGTGTGAGCACCTTTGGTTTTCTATTGAGCAATTTCATTTTCTACCCCCCTTAATTTCGTACTGCCAACACAAGTATGCGGTCATTTTGATTATCACCGTAACAGGTTGAAAGCGTTAATATCTGCTGACCGTAAACAGGTGTAATTTCTGTGTTATACAGAGATTTTGTTTTTGAATAACTGATCCATTTTTCATAGGTTTTGTCCAAATCTGTTGTTATAAATCTGTACCAATCATCATCGGATTTTACTTTCATAGCAGAAAAGACGGAGTAAGCAAATGCCCCGTCTTTCGTTTCAAGCACAACTGTCGGATGCTCCGTAAAATAAGAATAATCGTTATAGTTGCAGAGATCTGCAAACATTGTGCCGTTGTTCATATGGTGTCCGTAGATTATGAGATTGGTACTGTCGGATGAACACCTTGCATCAAGAAATGGTGTGCCGCTGAAACTGTATTCTCCGTAAAAGTTTTTGTTCAGATACTTCTGCGGATTACTCGGTGTATGCATAACAGGATAGTTTATGTTTGTTCCTGCTATGCTTATCCAGCCGAAGCATTCGGAATTCATCGAAATGAGTTCTGATATTGAATGAGGTTCGTAATAGGTTGTGCAATACACAGTTTGTTCAGCCTGAACTTCATTATCAAAATCGCTGACTTTTAACAGATTTGGCTTTCTTATCGTTTCTTCAATGGTTGTATCTGTCGTTTCCTCAGTAACGATTTCTGCAAGCTGTCTGAATGCTTCCTTTTCCTTGTTTTCGGTGTACATCCGTGAAAATATTGAAATCAAACAGGCAATTATAATTACAGAAAATATGCCTATCACAATTCCCGTTTGGATTTTCCTTTTATGCTTCTTCATTTTCCACCTCCGAAATATACTGTTCGCCGTCATAGTCGGGCATTAAATCTCCGTTCATACTTGCCTCAAAGTAGATTGCGAGAAACCGCTTGATGTCTGCTTTCTTCATTCTGGTTACTTCAAAGCCTTGGTCTGAAATAATCTTCTCAACTCTGTTTGCTTTCTGCAAAACATTTTCGGATTTTGAAGATTTACACCTTGCAATGAACAGGAACTGTCTTGCGGTTGAGGTTTCGGTCTGAATACTGTCGAGAAAATCCAAATCCTTATTCAGAATTTTTCTGACCTTTTCGTTCTGTTCAGCTTCAATCCTGCCTTTGATATAGCTTTTGTTTGTATCGAAACACTCGCAGGAATCGGTACAGGTGATCTCAATATCCGGCACAGCAGAAAGCACCATCATCAGGTGGCGCACCTTGATTTCGATATTCGTGTGAGAAAGTACGGAAATATTTGTCGGCTGAACCATATAGAAAATAAATTCTTCCTTACCGACCTTTAAACCGTTTTTCGTAAAGGTTTTTATGCCCATCAAATCCTGAACAGATTTACCTTTTTGTTTTGTTTTTTTCTGCTTGTTCTTCATTTATTTGCCCCTTTCTGCCCAGAAATATATCTGTTGAGTTGATATAAAATACTTTACGGCATAGCGTATGAAATCAAGAATTGTTGTATCTTCCAGTCTTATTGACAAAAAGCCGAAACAGAGAGTTACTGCAAGAGGTACTATTATTCTCGTCTGTGCAAGTATCAGTATCGATAACAAAAGTGCTATGCCCATAATTGCAAAATCCCGTAAGCTCCACAGCCATAGATTGGCTGTGGCTTTTAGGTTTTGCGGATATAAATAAGTTGTCATAATATAAATTCTCCTTTACTTTGCCGCCCTCGCAACACTTCTTGTCAGGTTCACGGCAGTTGTAGTTGCGTGAACAATGCTTGTCATATTCACCTTGACTGATGAATCCAGTCCGAACTGCTGTGCAATTCTCGGCACTTCGTTTGATGCAAGCATTATTCCTAAACCAAGTAACATATTACTTGGAAATGTGAGAAGTCCTAAAAATAATAATGTTGTCTGCATAAATGCTGTCAGGCAAAGCGCCGCTATCTGTTTCATCCACTGATTAAAGCCGTCCTGATATCCTCTCGGAACGCTGAACATATACAACGCACCTACCGCCATTTGTATGAGCAGAATTCCTCCACGCTTGATGTTCGCAAAAAAGATTTTTATTACGCAGTAGGCAAAGGCTATCATGCATAACAGATTCAACAATCCGAATGTTGTCTGGTTTGCAACTGCAAAACTGCCCTCTAAAACACTTGTGCTTTGTCCTGCTAAATCAATGCTTTGCTGTCCTGCCATTATGGAGGACAAATCCTTTGAGAATATGTTTTGCAGGCTGATGCAAAATTTATACAGTTCCACAGGCACAACGCCGAACAGCGAACAGGCAAAGAAACCTTTTAATACATTTATTGCTGTTGTTTTGATATTTGCTCTGCCGTTCTGATATTCAACAGCCACATCAAATACGGCAACGACCGTTCCTGCGACGAACAATGCCCAGCCAAAAAGCGTAAACAGGTTTATTGTCGCCTGCACCCATTCAAGGTCGAACACATCTGCTCCCATATTTCCCATCATTGTGAAGAAGTCGGCAACAGCGTTGTAAATCGTTTCATAAAGCCACTGAATCATTGTGTTCCATATAGCATTTGAGATTTGCTCACCGAGGAAGTCAAACACCTCGCCTATGGCACTTCCGATACCACCGATAAAATCTCCTAACCAGTCAAAAATATAAATCACCTCCACAAAAGGCTGTTATGACTTAACACAACAGCCTTTGTTTTTATTGTTATCAAAGTACCGTCCAAATGTATAGCGGTGCAGTCAGCGAGAACACAAGACAACCGAAAAGTATTGCTGGCGCCGTGAATTCAAACTGACCGTGTTTGCGGTAATCCATATACGCCGTAGCGAGTTTTACAAAGAAAAGTATAGCAAGAATCATATCTACCGCAGGAAAGACAACATTGTTTACAACATTTTTAATCTGTGTTTGAGCGGAATTCCAAGTACTTTGAATTGCAGACGAAACATCTCCTGCGGCAAAAGCAGGCAGAATTGAAACTGTAAGCATTGCCACAACAACAGCAATACTAATCAGTATTTTAATGAATTTCATTCGATTAGTTTTCATTTAGATAACCTCCATCTTTTGTAATGCGTTTTCCGATATATACCTGACTTTGATATTCAGCTTTTCGGCAAAACGGATTTCCTTTTTCATACCATCTGTAATTTGATTGCCGAAAACCCATACTTCATCGCAAACCCACAGCAGAGAAATTCCTGCCTGCATACCGAGTTTTCTTTCTTCGGGATTATCGTCATTTAGTACGAGGGCATAAAAATGCGGTATGACAGGAGCCATACCGCACTTAAAAACATATTGTGAATACCGTTTTGCGTTTTCAATGTTGGCTGTAATATTTCCACCCAAGGGTGAACAGACATATGCTCTGTACATTATTCATCGTCCTCATCTTTCTTTTTGAATTTGATGATGAGAAATGCAATTAAACCTCCGACAGCAACAGAACCTAAGCCAATATAAAAGCCGAGATTTGAGTTATCACCAGTCTGCGGTTTTTCGGGTTCAGGCTGTGGATGAATTGTTACAGTCTGACCCTCATCTTCAATGTCAGCGTGTACTGCAATTTCTGTTCCCTCACGGTAGAGAGCTTCAAAAACTACAATCTCTGTTTCTTTGGTAATTACAGAACCGTCAAAGGTAAAGGAGACTGTCACTTCGCTGTTTGCTTTTTCTGCTGTAAAGGTTACTTCTGAGGTGATTTCCTTACCGTCTACAAGAAATGGTTTGCCTGTTGCTTTATCCATCAAAATACCTTTAACCGTGTATTCTTTGCCGGGTACAAGGTGCTTGTATGACACGACATCATCAATAGTTACATCGCCGTTTACCGTAAATTCCTTTTTGCCGTCAATGGCTGCTGTAGTTTTCAGTTCAGGAATTTTATCGTTCAGTACGTTAATTTCAACAACTTCCTTGTTCTCTGAAATTGTCATGGGATAGCTTTCACCATTTGGAAGATATCCCGTGGCAGGCTTTAATTCACAGACAATGTATTCGCCGTATGGAACATTTTCAAAAGTGAAGATTCCTTCCTCATTTGATTCGGCTGTAAAGATTGCTGTTTCTTCTGTGAATTCGGTTTCATTATTACTGAATAAGCCGAACAATGCGCCTGTGATTTTTTCGCCTGTTTCACGGTCTATCTTCAAGCCTTTGATTGTGCCGTAAATAATGCTGTTGATGATTGGCTCACCGTCATTTACAGAGATATGAACACTCGCTGTATCCTGTCCTGCATATTCAAATACAACGGGGTATTTTCTATCGGAAAGAATGTAGTGGTTATCTGTGCTGATTTCCTTAACATAATATTTCCCGATTGGAAGGTCGGTTTTGAAAGTTGCTTTGCCTTTTTCATCGCAAGTAACTATTTCAATCAGTCCGTTCTCCGGAATGACTGTGCCGTTTGAAGCCTTTAAATCTTCGTCAGCGTAAAGTCCGAATGAAACATTGAGAATTTCGTCATTATTGCCAATGTTGAATTTTTCGTCCTGTTCAAGAATTTTTGTAAGGTCAATTACAACTTTCTGCCTGTCGTTTGTAAATGATGTTGAGGTGTTAGTTACCTTTTCATTCTGTCCTGAGTAGGTGAGCTCGATATGATTTACAGTCTTGTTCAGAACAAATCCGTAAGGAGCTGTTTTTTCTACAACACGGTATTTTCCGAGATGAATCTGTTTGCTTGTTGCTGTGCCTTTTGTGTTTGTTTTCAGTGTTGCGACAAGCTCGTCTTTCTTTGCTCTTACTGTTCCGTCAGGTGTTGTAATGTCCTCATCTGCATAAATTTCAAACACTGCACCCGACAAACCGCTTACAGAATATTCAGGCTGATATATGGTCGTAAGTGCAACATCATTTCCGTTTTCATCAGTATATCCGCCGCCGACTGCAGTTACATTCGAGAAAATATCACCTGTTTTTTCTACGGTAATTGTACCTTTCTGCGGAGTATTTTTCTTCTCGACTTTTACGATTGTAACGCCGTTTTCTTCACTTGTGTTTTCTGCCGTAATATCAAAATATACAGGTGTGCTGTCGAGGATATATCCGTAAGGAGCCTGCACTTCAACGACTGAATAGCCTTTGCCGTAGGGCAGAGTTTCAGGTGTGATAAGGTAACCATCAGAATTTGTATAGAAGGTGTCAATAGTCGTTACTTCGGGATAGGTGTAGGTCATAGTCACGAGCTTGTCGTTAGGATCATAAATTTGAAAGCCTGCGCCTGCATACGGAATCTGTTTGCCTGTTTCAGAATCAACCTTTACAATCTTTACATAGCTTTCAAGTGAAGAGTTGTTTATGAGATATTTATAGGTTTTGCCGTTCTCATTTACAAACACATCAAAATCAGCAATGAATTCCGTGCCGTTCCAACCTTTGGTCTGATGAACCGTGTATGTTCCGTAGGGCAATTCCTTTGTTTCTGCAAAGCCGTATTCATCACAAACAAGAGTATCTCTTTCGGATTCTGTTGCTTTTGCATAGCTTCCCGATGATTTCAGATACACCTGAAATTCTGCACATTTTTCGGGTGTTTCAATTTTCGTACTGCCGTCATCGGTGTGCTTTATGATTGCAATTTTTCCTTTCAGTATATCTTCGGTTACTCCAATTGAAACGCTGTTGTTTTCAAGTGTATATTTTTTCGCCTCTACACCGATATGATATTCGGTTTCGTCAAGCAGATAACCCTCGCTCGGCTCAATTTCTTTCAAAGTCCACTTATCTCCGCACACATAGTATGAAGTTGTAAAACTGCCATTCTTGTCTGTGGTGTATTTGTCTACCAACTTGCCGTTATTGTAGATACCGTAAACTGCTCCTGCGAGTGTTGCGTCACCCTGTGCAGATTTTGTTTCAGCGTCCGTTTTAGTAACAGTAAGATTCCACTTTTTAAGAACATTACTGAAAGATACAGTTGCCGTTTTTCCACTTTCAACATTTACGGTCTTTGATTTTTGTTCGGCATACTCTGTCGGAGTATGCTCGGTAACCGTGTATTTTCCGGGGACAAGGTCGGTTAATTCAAATTCACCTTTTGAGTTTGTTTTTACAGTTTTGCTGTAATCGTCGCCTTTGACGGTAAACTCAATATTTGCAACATTGCCATCCTCGGAGGTTTTAACAAGTTTGAGATTGCCCGAGCTTGTCTTGACCTTGAAATATGCTCTTATCGGGTCTGCGTCGTTTTCAACACCGCTGATTACATCCTGCAAAGTAACATCTCCATAGGGAACAAGCACAGTTTTGCCGACATCGGGCATTGACTTTGCAGAGTTGAATGTTACTACATCGTTTACGGGTGAAGTTGAAGTCAAGGTCAGCTTGTTGCCGGATTTCGAAACAGAAATTCCGCTTGTGGTCTTGAAACTGAAATCCGAAAGAATACTGTTGCTGTCTGTAAGTGTTAAAGTATATTTTCCGTCTGTATATTTCATCTCATAGGTTTCAGCCTTTGAGGCGATTGCAGATGCAAAGCTTGGAACGGTTGAGTAATTGGCAAGGCTTTTTGAGATTGCATTGTAAACCGACTTAACTCCGGGGTTTGCGCCGCCTGCACAAATGCCGTCAATGAACTTTGTATTTGTACACTTGTAACCGTCGGCAGTATTTCTGCATCCTGAAACAAATTCCCATACAATCAGCTGTGTTGCCACCCATTTCTGATCCTCTGTTCCGCTTAAATTTTTCCCCGAACCGGGCTTGCCGTAGAGCAGTGCAAGATTGATTGCTTTCTGCTTTGCAGAGCCTAAATTTTTCCACACGGTTGAGGCACTTTCGGTCAGCGTATTGCCTGAGTATAGCGTGTGACCGGGTTCAATACAATAAGCTTCCTTTCCGTCTGCAAAAATCTTGCAGAGTTCTTCGCTGGGTGTTCCGACTGTGTAACCGTCACTGACGGTTGTCTGCTGAAACTTGATTATATTGCCTGTGCTGTCATAACAAAAATCAAAGGTGATTGTCACCTTATCACCGCTTGCCGCACTTACGGGGAGAGTGAACATTGTTCCGAATATTACGGCAACCACGAGTAAAAGTGCAGTTATTCTTGTGAATTTCTTATTTCTGATTAACTTAGTCATTTTAAAAATCCTTTCATAAAAAATATGGGGCAAGATTTTACCCTTGCCCCGATTGACATCTTATTCTGTTTAAATACAATCATAATTTCATCACCTGCCCTTCATTGAAATCTTCATCTATATCATCGGACTGCTCACTGCCATCCGTAATATTTACATATTCGCCGATAATGTTCAGAGCTTCACAGTAGTTTTTTGCACCCCTTATTCGAGCACACATCATTTCTGCTTCGTCAGCCATACCGTTTTGCTTGAGCGTGTGGCTTGCAACGCCCATAAGATTGAATATGTTGGAATCACAGCCTATTAATGCACAGTCGGGTTTGACCTTTTCCGCTTTGTTTTGCTCAGGTTCAAAACCGCCGAGCCTGTTATCCACATAATCGGACAGCCACATTCCTGCAAAGGCTGTATATGACTGCAACCGCCACATTGCAAGCTTGCCGATGTCGAGGTGGACATCTTCAAAGGGATAGAGAATACAGGTAACGCCGTCACTCTTGAACACAGAAACATTCTCAAACCTTGTATTGTGAAGAAGTATTCCCTTATCCGTGAGCATTTTATTAATGCCGTCCACCCATTCCTGTGTTTCACCTCCGCATCCCTGCAGGATGAGTCCTTCCTTGCCGTTCATACGGCGGAGGTCTGTTAGAGTTATTTGGTTTATTTTCATTGAGATCATTCCTTTCAAAAAAATAACAGCACCCGATTAAGAGTGCTGTCTATACTTTATTTAGCAGTAAACTACATATATTTTGTTGTTTTCTGCAATTACATTGAATGATAAGTCGCTTGGAGCAATGCCACTGCTTTGGTAGTAGTAGGCTGCATATTCAACATCACCATAGCAATCTGCCGTAAGTTCCGAAGTGCTGTCATAGTATGATGCGTTTGTTGGCGAAAACCAACTTGCGTTGCCTGTATTCAGTGAGGAATCATATTTCATTCCGAGCTGCTGACCGTAGGCTATGCAGGCACTCACCACATACTGAACATCAACCGTTTTTGCCTTTGTAGGCGGTTGCGTAGTATTGTCCGTTGGTTTCTGCGTTGGTTTCTGCGTTGGTTTTTGCGCAGGCTTTTGCGTTGGCTTTTGCGTTGGCTTTTCTGTAGGCTTCTGCACAGGCTTTTGAGTAGTAGTTTCAGTTTCTTTTTTAGCAGTAGATTCCGATTTTTGCTGATTACTATTCGCTGTATTCTTGCTGTTATTCTGAACCTCTGTTTGTGTTTTCTGAATCGGATCAGTTGCCGAAACAACCGCCGAATTTTGCCCACTGTCGGCTTTTTCTTCGGTTTTGGTATCCTGTTCCAAAGGCTCTGTTTCTTTTGAAACAGTGGCTTTTTCGGTGGTGGTTGTTTCAGTAGTTTCCTTTTCTGCCGTTGAGGAGTTTGTCGTTGCAGAAGTATCCTCGGATACAGAAACATCCGCAGCCCTTGAAACTACGGATGTCTTAATATCGTTATTTACCTTTTCTTCTGCCGTACAAGCTGTGAATGCTCCTGCTGCTAAAATCAATGTCAGCATTATTGCGATTTTCTTTTTCATATTCTCATCGCTCCTTTCAAGCAACAAGTATATCCAAAGAATTTCAAATGTCCAGAGATTTATCGTGAATGATAAAATATATTTAAAATATATTTAGCCAAAACAGCCAAAAAACTTTTTTATTTTGCTTTAAGGTATATCCTTATTTTCATTAACATCTGAATCATCAGATAATGAATGTGATATGCTAATAACCTCAGGTTTGTACATTGATTCTAACTTTGAAACTACTTTTTCTAGCTCATCATAGTGCTTACCACCATTATTCCGTCCTTTTTTTATATCAATAAGAGGCTTAAGATATAAATATTGTCTAACGAAGTACGCCCCGCCACACCGCTTAAGTGTTTTTATGTCGTATATTTTAAGATTAACACCTACACAAAAGCGTTCAATTTTGGCAAGATATCCCGTTACTTCTGAGCGCATTTCAAAATCATTATCAATAGGTAACTCTGCGTATTCTTTTCTTAATTTATTTAGTGGAGTGAACACATCATTTTGTAACTCATTATACGCTTCCAATGTATCTTGTCTTTTTTTCCTGCGATAATCTCCAAAATACTGATAGACTGCTAGTACAAGTGCAGCTACTGAAATAACAATAGTAATCATATCTTGCCAATCTAGCCACATAAATGACATTTGATTAGTAGAACTTTCAATGTTTCCAGATAAAAGCATATTCATAACAATAACCCCTTTTAAACTTAGTTTACTTCAAAAATATTATACTTAAGTCTAAAAATATAGTCAACCTGATTTACATACTCTGTGCAAAACTTTTAGATTCATCCTCTGACGTATCCTCGGTTTCATCTTCACTCTGTTGTTCATCAAGTGCCTGATGATACGCTTCCATAACCTTGCTGTTGAGTAAATCTCTGGCTTCTTTGAAAATCGGGTGAGCAATCTCGCTGAACTTCGTTTCGCCGTTTTCGTCAACATAGTTACTTGCAGGCATTGCAACAAATAAGCCTTTTCTTGAATTCATCACTCTGATTCCGTGAATTGCAACCGCACCGCCGACAGTAACGCTTGCAAATGCCTTTGTGTTGCAATCTTCTACATCAACAAGCTTATCAATCCTTGCCTTGATATACGGCAGTTTCCTTTTCTGATTGTTGTTTTTGTTCCCTTTGAAATTTGTATTCTGTGCCATATAAATTTACCTCCGATTTAGTGTTTCTGTTTTTCTGCCCACAGCAGAGAAAGATGCAGAAGTGCGTTTCTCTGTTCTTCCTCGGACAGGCTGTCGAGGAAATCTTCAAGGGTGTAATTTTCCTCATATTCTTCTGCAAATTCATTACAGTTGTCGCAGATTTTTTCTCGACTGACAAGTACTGAGCCGTCATCCTGCTGGGTGAATGATAAAACATCGTTGTATCTGAATCCTATTCGCTGTCGAATTTCAAAAGGGATTGTAATTCTTCCTTTTTTACCGAGGACTCTGTATATTTTAATCATTACTCATCCTCGCTTTCCGCAAGCTCTGCTCTGCACTCATCGCAGATACAGTCGCAACAACATTCTTTACAATCATCATCGCACCTCTCAATCAGAATTGCTCCGTCCATAGCTGAAATTTGCACAGCACAGTCAGATGTGATTCCTGATACAATAAGTGCGTCAAGCGGTATGCTTACATAAATTCTATTTTCCATGGTTAATAATACACTCCTTCAAAATTTGTTCTAAATCAATTTGTTGTTCGGTTGTTAAGTCAAGCAAACTCAACTGTAACGGCTTGTTTCTCTGCCTTTCATACATATCGTAGTTGCTGATAAGCAGTTCGGGGAATTGTTCACCTGCGTTGATTCGCTGTTTCATATTGTGAAGCCTTGTGAAATCAAAGAATGAGTAACCCTCATATAACTCTCTGATTTCAGTGCAATCGTTGTATGACACAAGCCATTTTCCTTTTGAATTTGCAAGTGCGTTTTTCAGCCTTATATGGTCATTCCAAGTGAATCCGCACTGATACACATACTCGCTTGAGAAGTACGGAGGATCACAGTAGAAAAATGCGTTTTCTCTGTCATAATGCTTGATTAATACCTCGAAATCCTGATTTTCAATCACAACATTTTCAAGTCTTTTGCCGACTTGCTCTATCAGTTTGAAAAGACTAACAACCGAAAACGGCTGACAGGCAAAGGATTTGCCACCGCTTGAGTAACTGTATCGCAGAAGTTTAAGAAACATTACTGCTCTGCGCAAGTCATAGTCCTGTTTCATTTTTATATACAATTCAATGATTTCTTCAACTTTCAAGTCTGGCAGGATAATCTTTGTCAGTTCCAATTCTTCATCAAGGTACTTATCGTCAAACTTTTCCTGTTTAAAAAAGTTCTTTATTGCATTGAAATCATCCCTTGAATTAAGCGGATAAAATCCGAGTTCTTTTATGAACGCCATAGTTCTGTCCCGCATACAGCGAAATAGGTTTACAAGATTATGGTTGTAATCGTTGTACACCTCGAACTTATCAGGCTTTTTCTTGCCTAAAAGTACGGCTCCCGAACCTCCGAACGGTTCAATATATCTTTCGTAATTCAGAGGAAACAGGGCGTACAAAATATGAAGGATGGATGTTTTGTTACCCATCCAACTCACAGGGGTTTTGATATTCATCACTCCATTTCGGAATATCAATCGCTCCTAAAACGACAAAAAGCCGTTGATTAAGTTTTTAACTCAACCAACGGCTATATATATGAAAACTAATATCACTCGTTCGGAACGATTGATATCAGTTGTTGTTATTTAATTTTTATCGTTTACTTTTTTGATAATCTTTCCAATTTCAGAAATTACATTCACGGTAACAGCATTTCCTGCCATCTTGTAGAGCCTGCTGTCGGATAGTCCTGTCGCTTTTGCTTTGTCGAATTGATCGTCCGTGAAACCTTGTAATTTCCAGCACTCCCTCGGAGTAAGCTTTCGTATTCTGCCGATATGAACTCTCCGTTTGGCTCAACAAAAGCAACTGCGAATTTTTCATCATCTGCAATATTCATGCTTTCTACGAAAACACCCGAATGTTCAGCCTTTCGGTTACTGATTCCCGAATCGTGCCTTGCAGTTATGCACCTTGCAATTTCTGTCAGCTTTGGATCGGGGGGCAGGTCGATGAAATGGACACGAGTGTCCATTTCATTAGATTCATTTCGCCCGACCGGTTTGACACTTTGTGTCAACGGTCGATGGCTAATTCTACCATTTTCCCTTTCAGGTAAAAGATAGAATACAGCCTGCGTTGCAGAAGTTGTCAGAGTATGTGCTACCTGATTGCCGACTCGACCACGTCTTGAGTTCTTCCAGAAAAAGCAGTATCAATGCTGTCGCCGGGATATGCGATCTGATAACCGTCTTTAGTCTTAGACTTTATCGGCAAACCAAAGTTTACAGTATCTTCAATGAGATAAAGTCCCGAATGACCGCCAAATCCACCCGAACCGCTTGTAAGAGTACAGCTAAGTCCTTTCGATGAGTAGATTCGTTCACCTTGCGTTGGCTTTTCTTTGTATAAGAGCTTTTCCGCTTGTTTGCGTGAAAGATAGTACTTCTCCGGCACATTGTCCTCGATGATATCCGATAATGTACACTCGATTTCGTGACTGCGGTACTCCGACATTTTTGCTGTTGTACCTGCCAGCATACATCATACCCCTCGTCGGCACAAGCTCTGCTTACTCGTTTCGACCGCAAGCGGTCAAAAGCTCGTCCGCTATGCTGTGCCTCCTCTCCCCAAAAAGCTTACAGCTTTTCGGGGACCCCGTACGGAGGATTGTTTCAAATGTTTTGCCTGAGTCATGGTTAAGCAGACCGGGAACATTTTCGAGGAAGAGATACTTAGGTTTTTTAACGGAAGCAATTCGAGCAATCTAAAAAACAGCGTTCCTCTTGTATCGTCAAATCCTTTTCTTGCTCCTGCAATTGAGAAAGACTGACAGGGAAATCCTCCAACAAGAAGGTCGAAATCGGGTAACTGTTCGGGTACAATTTTTCTTGCGTCATCAAAGTAAAGTTCACCTCCTGTATCGTACATTGCTTCATATGCCTGCTTTGCATACTTGTCGATTTCGCAGTATCCGACGCACTCAAAACCGCCGATGCCAGCAAACATATCAAAAAATCTGATTGCCATAAATCTTCAGCTCACCGAAGATTTATAGATTAAAAAACACCTCACATTTCCATTGTCATTCCGCTATCCTCATCAGGAGTTTCATCTTCAACTTCTGACATGGATTGGTTTTCTGTTTCGATTTCTTCCTGTGTGAGCTTTCTGAATGAGTCCTCACCGGGAACGATACCAATGGTTCGATTGTTATCCCACTCAGGGAATATCGTTCCCATTGAATCAACAAATTTAACTGTTCCTCTTGTGCCTGCCGGAACAGGTGCGTGTGGGTCATTCATATGGATAAGCTCAATTCTTGTTCCCGGCGGATACAATTTCTTTGTGCTTTCAGCTATTCTGCGCTGTCTTTCATATTCGTTCAAGTTATACATCTCCTATTTTTTTAGTTTTGATTCAAGCAATATCCATTAGTAGGACTCCTGATTTTTATAGTCATATAATCAACCTCATTCTTTCTTTTTATTTGTGTTGAGATTTTTGTTATCAGAGAAATGTGCCTGATTATTTTCATCGCAGTCATCATTACGCCTGTCAAAATTAGGTTTCTGTCGCATCTCTCTTTCAAACCTCCGGAGTTCGGGAGTGTCGGTAAAATGCATTTAAAATCATTCCTTTCAAATTTTTTGCAAATAAAAAAGGCAACCGTTCTAATCAAAAAATTAAAACGATTGTCAAATAAAAAAAGAGCCAATTACTATATCTCTAAAATAAGAAATATAATGATTGACTCATATATTTGATAATATTAAATTAAGCAGATTAGCGAAAGTAATCAGTTTTCTTTACCTTTAACTAAATTTTGTAGCTTTTCAACATCTTCATCTTTAGTTTCAGAATCCTTTACTATTTGGATAATTGAGTTCATAAGAACATCAAATTGTTTGTCTGTCATATTTTCGAACTCCATATCTTTTCCTTTCCGATAAATCAATTATCACTTCTACCGGAAATAAATTTTGTATATAAATAATTGAGGCTCATAGAAAAACTATGAGCCTCTTTTGGCTCCCCCAACTGGGCTCGAACCAGTGACATCATGATTAACAGTCATGCGCTC
>ENA-OPCM01000028-OPCM01000028.1-human-gut-metagenome-genome-assembly--contig:-NODE-28-length-100097-cov-17.725195_pt1 | contig 100097 bp, 83 predicted proteins | sample MGYA00241252_ERZ501484 | MGnify/ENA primary metagenome ERZ501484 (study PRJEB25962, sample SAMEA2042583) | human gut metagenome | biome: human gut; feature: human-associated habitat; material: faeces...
CTGCTCTTCCGAAAGAATCAAGATGCTTTCATTTATGCTGCTGGTCGGAACGGTGACAGCTTTCGCCCAGAACGCGGCCGGTGACTACTCCGCCGGAACGACCGCCCTCGGCACGGTGACGGACGAAATCGCCAAGTACGTGCCGTATGTAGTGAAACTGTGTTACGCCATTGCCGGCATTGTGGCCGTTGTGGGAGCAATCAGCGTGTATATCAAAATGAACAACGAGGAACAGGACGTGAAGAAGTCTATCATGATGATTGTAGGAGCTTGTATCTTCCTGGTAGCTGCTGCACAGGCACTTCCGTTGTTTTTCGGTATCTCCGCTTAACGGCGCATGGGAACCCAAACGGACAACAGCCGCTACACGGGGTACCCACTGTTCAAGGGGCTTCAACGGCCTCTTGAACTGATGGGACTTCAGGGGCGGTACATCTATTGGGCGGCCGGAGCTGTCGGCGGGGCCATTCTCGGCTTTATCCTTGCCTACTGCCTGATAGGTTTTCTCGCCGGACTGCTCACTTTGGTGGCCTCTCTCGCCGTGGGTGCCGGATTTATCCTGCTGAAACAGCGCAAAGGGCTGCACAGCAAGAAGAACGATAAAGGAGTATTCATCTATGCTTATTCAAAAAGGAAATGACAATAACCGTAGTTTGTAGAAAAAGTAAAATTGCTTGGCTGTTTCTTCCATGTGTCCTACTGCTCGCATCCTGTGGAAAACGACAGGTAACGAAATCCGCCACGGTAGAAGCGCAACAGACAGCCGGTAAAATTCGGCAAGGCTGGGCTACAGCCTGCCGTCCGTTGACAATCACTTCAGAGGGAATGGAAACAGGACTGCCGGACATCGGGGTGTATATGCATCTTGCGGACGCCACAGACACGGAACGGAACGCCTTTTACGGAGTGCCGTTCATTTATGATAACGGGCGTTATGTGGCGCAGAAACATCATACCGTGACCGCTGACACGCTTGCCGCCATCTATGCCTGTTTCCCTTATCGGCAAGGACTTGCCGCAGATGATAGTCTTGTACTGGCTGCTCCTTTCGGGGAAAACCTGTACGCTGTGGAAACGGCCCGGCATATCGGCAAGGAGATTTCCGTGGAAATGGATTGGCGCAGTTCAATGGTGCTACTCTGCATCGGATGCGAGAGTGACCGGTTGCAAGAGCGGCTGGATGAACTTACGCTTACGGGGGAGAACCTTTGCGGACAGGCTGTCTATCAGCCTTACTTGGGTAAATGGAGACCTGTGGGCAAAGGAGGCACGTTGAACGCCACGGATGCGGACTGCCTGTTGAACAATGGCCGGAAACATGACTTTTATCTGGTGCCTACCGATACGGAAGGCGCGGTGACGATTGCCGCCACCATTGACGGACACCCATACGCCGTGCGGACAACATTGCCTCCCATGCAAGCAGGAAGCCTTGTAAGGCTAAACCTGCGCAAAGGCAAGGAAGGATTGGCGGTGAATGGCAGTTGGGTGGAAACCCGGCGCAAGCTCCGCTACCAGCCTGTGCAGCGTGTGGATTCCGTGGAAGTGGGTCACTACCTGCAAAAAGACGGTGGGATATGTCCTCAACGTGACAGCAATTCAATTGCCATGGTAGTGGAAACGGACGGGAGGCACGGCAAAGCGGTGGCGTTGCGCGACAGCGAGGGTCGGTATTGCTATTCGGGAAAAGTTTTGACTTCCGGTAAAACTTTCCAGACCATTGATGGTAAACGTAAAGAGGGAGTCGTCAATCCCAGGCAAACGGATGAAATCATCGATGAGAACAAACTCATCTTTACTTCGGGAATGCCCTACGGTGAGCAATGCGCCTTCGGCTATGCAGACGGTGCCGATCTTACCCAAAGGCTGATTGACAAGTACCGTCAAACGGAGCATGCCTACCGAAGGAACGGGAGGCTGCTCGCCAGGAAAGAAATGCTTGCTGAAGTGGAGCAGCATCCGGGAAGCTATGTGCCGTCACTTGCGGAACTGGCACAGCTCTATCATCACCGGCAACTCGGAGAAACAGTCGGCTGTGAACCGATGCGAGGAGAATACCTGACCGTCAGCGAGAGTTCGGACAAGACCTTTTATCTGATTGACATGGAGAACGGTATTGTGACCGGAACCTTGTCAAAACAATATGCCAGCTTACGGCTGCGGTTATTTTATCTATTTTGATTCACCTAAAAAACAACACAAATGAACAATCTGGTAATATACAACGAAGCGGAAATCAACTCAGTGGAAATCTGCGTGCTTCCACCTTTATTCAAAGTAAAGGTAGTTATGGACTCCGATACCGATGCCACTGTGACGATTACAGACATTAACGGTGCAGAGGATTTTGCATCCGTGTGCATTGAAACGAACCGGAAGGAGCTTTCCGATGTACAGTTCACCGACAAGGAAAGGCTGTATATCGGTCGGGAGGTGGCACGCTGTATTGCGGCAGACATCGCCCTGTTTGTGGGACATGACATTGTGCCTTATGAGTGCTACGATGAGCATCCTACGTTTGACCTGTTCAAGTTTTCGGATAAATGGGAGAATGATTTAGCTTTCGGAATCCGAAAGGTTTATTTCGCCCGATGTGACGGAAGCCAAAAACAATAACGCCCATGACGATTTATATTCTACTGATTCTTGCGGCTGTAGGCACGGGTATGGCCATATCGGTATATGCCTTTGGCACAGGAGGAAAGCGCAAGCGCATCTTCCAAGACATTTACTTCTCCGTGGAAGACAACGAGGGTGTCGGCGTGGTATATACCAAAAACGGAGAGTATGCGGCTATCCTGCGCATGGAGAACCCGGTGGATAAATACTCCGCTGACATAGACGGGTACTATGAATACACCCGGCTGTTCACCGCCATTGCCCAAACACTCGGCGAAGGGTATGCGCTGCACAAGCAGGACATATTCGTGCGCAAACCGTTCTGTGATGAGAGCGAAAGCAAGCGCGAATACCTGTCCGAATCCTACTTCCATTACTTCAATGGCAGGGAATATACGGACAGCCAGACCTATCTGACCGTGACGCAGGAAGCGCAAAAGAGCCGCCTTTTCTCTTTTGACGGCAGAAAGTGGCGTGACTTCCTGGTGAAAATCCGCAAAGTGCAAGACCAATTGAAGGATGCCGGTGTGCGTGCCGAATTTCTGACAAAGGGAGATGCCAGCGAGTATATCGACCGCTATTTTGCCATGGATTTTACCCACAAGACACTCTCAATGAACAATTTCAAGGTGGATGAGGAATGTGTGCGCATGGGTGACCGGAAATGCAAAATATTCTCACTTGTGGACGTGGACAGCATCAACCTGCCTAGCTTGGTACGTCCCTTTGCCAACATCGAGGTGAACAACACGCAGATGCCTGTTGATGTGATGGCGGCCATTGACCAAATCCCGGAAGCGAGGACGGTCGTTTACAACCAGATGATTTTCATTCCTAACCAAAAAAGGGAGCTTGCGCTGTTGGAAAAGAAGAAAAACCGCCACGCAAGTATTCCCAATCCGGGCAACCAAATGGCCGTGGAGGACATCAAGCAGGTACAGGAAGTCATGGCCAGGGAGGGAAAGCAACTAGTCTATACGCACTACAACCTGGTGGTGTGCTGCGACAGTGATGCCGACCTGCAAAAGCCCACCAATCATCTGGAAAACACGTTCGGACGTATGGGCGTCCATATCTCCAAGAGGGCTTACAACCAACTGGAACTGTTCGTCAATTCGTTTCCGGGAAACTGTTACGGCATGAGTGCGGAGTATGACCGCTTCCTGACGCTGGGCGATGCCGCCGCCTGTCTGATGTACAAGGAAAAAATACAGCACAGCGAGGACACGCCGCTGAAGATTTACTATACGGACAGGCAGGGCGTGCCGGTGGCCATTGACATTACGGGAAAAGAAGGGAAACACAAACTGACGGACAACTCCAACTTTTTCTGCCTGGGGCCTTCGGGAAGCGGCAAATCGTTCCACATGAACAGCGTGGTACGCCAACTACACGAACACGGAACGGATGTGGTGATGGTGGATACAGGTAATTCCTACGAGGGATTGTGCGAATATTTGGGTGGGAAGTATATCAGCTACACCGAGGAAAAGCCCATTACGATGAACCCTTTCAATATCACGAAGGCGGAACTGAACATCGAAAAGATAGACTTCCTGAAGAATCTGATTCTGCTGATATGGAAAGGTTCGGATAGTAAAATTTCGGAACTGGAGTTCCGTATCATCGAGCAGATTGTGACAGACTACTACGATGCCTACTTCCACGGTTTCAAGGGCTATGACCCGTTGCAGCGTGAGACCCTGCGCAAGACACTAACCGCCGCCGAAAAGCGCAAGGGTACGTGGAGTGTGGAGGAAATGGCGACACTCGGTAAGAAGATTGATGCGAAAATCAAGTTGCTGGAGGAACGGCGAAAAGCTTTGGCGGTGGCTTCGCTGTCGTTCAATACCTTCTATGAATACTCTTGTGAACGGTTGGAGCTTATCTGCCTAGAGAACAACATCACGGAAATCGACTACGACAAATACGCATACATGATTCAGCCTTTCTACAAAGGCGGCAACTATGACAAGATTCTCAACGAGAATGTGGATACCACGCTGTTCTCAGAGACCTTTATCGTCTTTGAAGTGGATGCAATCAAGGAAAATAAGAAACTTTTTCCTATTGTCACGCTTATCATCATGGACGTGTTCTTGCAGAAAATGCGTCTGAAAAAGAAGCGAAAAGTCCTGGTAATAGAGGAAGCATGGAAGGCAATCGCCTCGCCACTCATGGCCGAGTACATCAAGTTTATGTACAAGACGGCAAGAAAGTTTTGGGCAAGTGTCGGCGTGGTGACACAGGAGATACAGGACATCATCGGCAGCGAAATCGTAAAAGAGGCCATTATCAACAACTCCGATGTGGTGATGCTTCTTGACCAAAGCAAGTTCAAGGAACGCTTCGACAACATCAAGGCTATTCTCGGACTGACGGAAACGGACTGCAAGAAAATCTTTACCATTAACCGACTGGAGAACAAGGAAGGACGCAGTTTCTTCCGGGAAGTATTCATCAGGCGTGGTACGACCAGCGAAGTCTATGGCGTGGAGGAACCGAGGGAATGCTACATGACTTACACCACCGAACGGGCGGAAAAAGAAGCGTTGAAACTCTACAAGGCAGAACTGAAATGCAGCCATCAAGAAGCTACGGAAGCCTATTGCCGAGACTGGAAACGGTCGGGTATTGAAAAATCGCTGCCTTTTGCACAAATGGTAAATAAGGCAGGCAAAGTATTGAACCTGAAAGAAAAACAATTCTAAAATCATATTATCATGCAAGAAGAAAAATTTATCAGCGAGTTTTGGAAATCCAACGAACGTAGCAATTTCTCCAAGGAAGCAACGGTACTGTTCTTCTACCTTATTTATACTTGGAAGAACGAGAACAAACCAGAAAAGTTCTATGTGCATCCGGCGAGCCTGCTTTGCAAGGTACGCGGATTTACCGTAAAAGATGTGCTGTCAGCCAGCAAGGAACTGCAAGAGCGGAACTACATCAGCTTCACGGCACCGGAAAAGGACTGGTGTTCGGGGGAATACAGCCTGTGTATGGAACGAGCAGGACAAGGGAAAGAGATAACGGCTAACGGCAAATAACCCCTTAACCACCCCCCACCTCGCCATGTATAGAATCCTATTGCTTCTGACCTTAGCCTGCACCTTTGTCTTTCCAACAAGGGCGCAGTACGTGCGTGTAAACTACGACAAGAAAACGGTGGCCGCCATGGTCGCCGCCTATGGGACGGAAACGGTGGCTGAAGCCTACTACAATGAGCAGGTGAAAGCCATACTGGAACGGTACAATGCCGCCGAAATCGCCGCCGCCGGAATTTTTACGTCCAAATTCCTCGACCGCAAAGGATTGACGGAACTGGGAATCTGGAGCAACCAGACGGAGAACCAATACTACCGAAGGATTTACCACCTGGTGAGTGCCAAAATCATGCCAAAGATATGGACGGTGGCCGAGATGATGCTCCGCTCGCCCCAGACTGCCCTGTATTGGGGAAGCTACCTGATGAAAATCTGCACGGAAGTGAAAACGCTCTGTATGCAGTTTGAGTCGGTAGTGACCAATGGCAGCCTGTCGTTCAACGACATCGCTTTCCTGCAACTGAATCCGCAGGTGGCCTCGCTGTTCACCCTGTCGGAGAACGGTGGCATTAATTGGAAAACCTTTCTTGACGACTTGGGCGACATTCCACATAACTTCACCAAAGAGAACCTGAAGGCAGACCTTGACAACCTCTATAACATGGGGGTCAATATCGCCACCGCCGGAACGGAGAACCTGAGCGAACACATCTTGGGAGAGAGCAACTTCCACGACCTGTTGCAAGGAAACGTGACTGCCATTGCCCACGCCGTGGAAAACAGCTACGACCTGTACCAAAGCCTTGACAATTCGGTAGGTAGCACGTTGCTCTCCTTAGTTGGAGGACCGGAGAACGTAGCCGGGCTGTTCCAACTCGACAATTACAATCTGACGGCGTGGATGACCGATTACCTGCGTGAGACGATGGGGCAATACTATACCCAACGGTGGTACATTTACCGCAGGGATGCCGGCCAGGAGGTGCTTTGCGACTACTCCCCTGCCACAGACGACAACAACGTAATCAATGGTGGGGAATGGACACGCTTCAATACTTCCGATGCCAACTTTTACCCGAATACCACCCAGACCGAACAGGTGCTTAGCAATTCGGAACGATATGCCGGATGGTCGAGGGCGCAGGTGGAACAACTGAACCGCCGAAACGACGGAAACACTTACAGTATCAGCTATTACCGTTCCAGTTATATCATATCCAAAGGAGGCAAGCAGACCAAGAAAGCCTATGCATACAGCATCAAGGTGACGAAAAGCTGGAACCATACAGAAGAAGTGTATGAGGACGTGTTCGATTCATATACCATGGACTTGAACACTTTCAAGGGGCAGCTTCAAGCCCGGCTGTCAGAATACAACGAGAACGAGGAAGGCACCGTGTATTACATCGGCTCCGATGCGAAAAACTACTACCAGGCTACGGATGAAGCGAAACTGAAAGGCAGCGAGAGCGTAATGATAAGCGTGACCTGCCATGAGGGGGTGAGCCTGATTTCAGGCACCACCCAATACAAATGCCGCAGTTGCGGAAGCAGCCTGAACGCACACTCCAAGGAGTGCGTGATGCGGACAACCGTATCGGAAGATGATGAATTGGACTTGTCCGGCTTGGACGAACTGGAACAGGAATACAACGGGGAAGCCGCCGTGCTGCAAGCCCGGATAGACGGGCTGGAGGCGGAAAATGCGGAACTTGTCAGGCAGATAGCTTCCGCCACCGTGGAGGAAGCCGCCGTGCTCCGGCAAACCTATAACAACAATAAGAACGAAATCAGCCGGATAGAAACGGAACTCTCCGCCGTGCGCCGGAAGCAGGCGGAACTGGCACAGGCCAAAGAAGAAGCCGCCGCCGACAACGACGTGCCTACCGATGATTACTACCGTATTCCGGCTATCATGCAGGACTGCAAGGCCGCCTACGACCTGACATGGAAAGGCGAAGGTTGGTGGTCGGGCTATACCTACCTGCGTGAAGCTGTCGCTCCGAACATCAACGGGGTGATTACATTCCGTGTCTCCCTGCAGATTGCCCGGAAGCCGAAATACTTCCTCGGCATCAAGATACACCGTGCCATTATGGAAATCAGTTGGGAGCTGACCGCCGAATACAGCGATACGGAGGTGGTGGATATTATCCAGTTTGATCCAGAGAAAAGCGAGACTGAGAAAAAGGACGAAGTGAACAGCCGCCTGTCGGAAATCGCCCGTGAATACCCCTCCTGCAAGATAAGCACGGAATACTTTCGAAGCGAACCGCCGGAAACGGACAATACTGGCGATACCTATCACCTGCTATGGTCGTCAGACCGGCTGGAAATCGCCCGCCAGGTACATACAAGGCTGAGCCATATCTATGCCGACCTGGTATCGCTGGAGAAAATGATGCACTACAAGCTCTCCATTGTGGACGTGCTGCGTGATGCGGCTCCCTATATCAATGACGAACGGGGCAGGCGGCTGACTTTAGTGGAACAATGCCGGAAACGGTGGTTGCACGGGGCGGCTGAAAACCTGCACTCCGTGGACTACAACGGCAAATACGAAGATGAAGAAAGGGGGAACGGAAATGAATGACCGGACACGATACCTACTCCTGTTGCTGTTGGCGGTGCTGCCCACCGTAGTGAAGGCGCAATGGAACTTCGACATTCCTGTGGTGGAAGCCTATATCAACGACCACAAGCAGCAACGGAGCCTGTTGCTGGCACGCTCCACACTGGAGCTGAGCAACCAACTGTTGCATGAATACAGCAGCGATGCCGCCGTGGAATACAAGGAACTGAACATCGACCTTGACAAATACACGAGGGCGTTCGATGTGATTGACGTGCTGTACCAGTCGCTCCGTACCTCGCTGAATGTCTATTCTACTTATGACACAGTGAGTGACCGTATCGGGGATTACAAGGATCTGTTGGACGATTATCGGGAAAAGGTATTGGAACGGGGGAAAATCTCTCCGGCCGACACCTTGCTTATCAGCGTGAACCTGCGCTGCATACGGAAGATTACCGATGAAGGGGAATCGCTGTACCGTTCGGTGGCTGACCTTGTGCTGTACGCCACTGGTGCCGCCGCCTGCTCGACCTCAGACCTGCTGTTGATACTGGAGGGCATCAATATCGGACTGGATAACATCGAAGCGCATCTGAACCGGGCATACTTTGAGACTTGGCGGTATATCCAACTGCGGATTGGCTACTGGAAAGAGAGCATTTATCGGAGGCAAAGCAAGCTGGAAATCATAGAGGGGGCGTTTGGACGGTGGAGGGAAGCCGGTCTGAATCCGGGAACGAAATGAAAAATTAAGAATAAAGAATGAGGAATCGGACATGAAGAATCGGAAGATGGGGAAAGGAATTTTAGTAGTGGGGCTTGTGCTCTATGGGGCGATGGATGTGGTGGCGCAAAGCGTGACCTATAGCCACGATGCTGCCAAGATGAACCAGATAACGGTGGGTGAAATCGGCTCCGGGTCGCTTACGCCCGGACTCTATTACCAAGCGTTGCACAAGTCGTACAGCAAGAGTGCGGCGAGCAAGAACAAACTGTCGTACCGTACCCTTGCCGGGGTGAACCTGTATAACCAGGTGGATGAAGCGGAAGCGTTGGACTCGGCAATGGTGGCACGGGCGAAAATTGAAGCCCTGAACGTGGCTGACCGTAGCGGCGGTGCGCTCGATGTGGCTTGGGCAGCGGAGGGAGGAAAGATAACCGACAAGATGGGTGACTTTGGGCGGAACATCAACCGCATCCTGCAAACAGGCGGCAACGGTGATGACCAAAGCTATTGGAAGGAGCATTACCAGATGTTCCAATGCGCCATAAGAGCCACGCAGGACGCTTATATGCCCAATGCCCAGCGCAAGAAACAATACCTGCGCATCTATACGGATGTGGCAAGGAAGAACGAAGAACTTATCCGCTACCTCGTCCGGCTATCCAACGCACGCAAGACCTCGGAACTGCTTGCTGCCACCAATCAAATAGAAAACCGGAAGGCGCAAGTGGTGGCTGCCGCCATGGGGCGGTGGCGTTCTGCTGGGTGGACTACCGTAGGTGGCAGGGAATGAAAAAGGAAAGGGAAAAAGAATTTATTAACTCTATAAATAATGACAAACATGAATCAACAAAACCAAGTGTTCAATCACCCGCAATTCGGGGAGATTTGTACCGTTCAACAGGAAGAAGGGAAAGTGTTATTCAAGGCTAACGATGTGGCCCGTTCTTTAGGGTATGCAGAAGCAGCAAAGGCTGTCCGTACCCACTGTAAGGGGGTGTCCGTTTTAGACACTCCCATTGAGAACCAATACGGTACGGTTGTAATGCAACCTACCAAGTTTATCAGCGAATCCGATGTATATAGATTGGTGATGCGCTCCAAACTGCCGGAAGCTGAAAAGTTTCAGGACTGGGTCTGCGAGGAAGTGCTGCCTGCCATTCGCAAGGACGGGGCTTATCTGAGCGGGAAAGCCCTGCAACGCGCGGTGACAGACCCGGAGTTCTTTATCGGGCTTGCCAATGCCATTCGGAAGGAGAAAGAGCAACGGCTGGAGATAGAGAGCCGTTGCACGGAACAACAGCTTTTGATTGGCCGGCAGAAGGAAACAATCGAAGAGCTTGGCAAGCGTTCCGCTTATGCGGAAACCGTATTGCAGAACAAGGACTTGGTGGACATTACGCAGATTGCGCAAGACTACGGCCTTTCGGGCCGCCGCCTGAACGCCATTCTCCATGAGAAAAGGGTACAATACAAGAGCGGCAAGCAATGGATTCTTTACGCTCCCTACAAGGGAAACGGATATGTGGGCAGCGAAACCTCCCAGTTGGAGAACGGCAAGACCGTGATGCGTACCCGGTGGACGCAGAAAGGCAGGCTGTTCATCCATGAACTGCTGAAAGCGGACGGCCTATTGCCGGTGCATGAGATTGAATCGAAGACGGAACAAACGGAAACTTCCTCTAACATTCAGTAGCGTATGGCAGACAATATCTTATCGGACTTCGGAATTGACATCCTCGAAGAGGAAATAGACGATGTGATATTCCGGACCAACGAGTTCCTGTGCGATGCGACTTTCACCGGCTCACAAGGCCCCTTTTGGTGGATCATCCAAATGTGCATGGCGTTGGCGGCACTCTTTTCCATTATCGTGGCGGCGAACATGGCTTATAAAATGATGGTGAAGCATGAGCCGCTGGACGTGATGAAACTATTCAAGCCGTTGGCAATCGCCATTATCCTGTCGTGGTGGTACCCTCCTGCCGATACCGGCATGAACCGGAGCGGAAGCAGTTGGTGCGTGCTGGACTTCTTGTCGTACATTCCGAATGCCATTGGCTCGTACACGCATGACCTGTACCAGGCGGAAGCCACACAGATAAGCGACAAATTCCAAGAGGTGCAGGAATTGATTTATGTACGGGACACGATGTACACGAGCTTGCAGGCACAGGCGGATGTCGCCCATTCGGGGGTGAGTGACCCCAATCTGATAGAATCTACCATGGAGCAGACCGGAGTGGATGAGGTGACGAATATGGAGGTGAATGCAAGCCGACTCTGGTTTACCTCGCTGGTAAGCGGTGCAACTGTGTGCATTGATAAAATCGTGATGTGTATTGCGCTGATTGTCTTTCGGATAGGTTGGTGGGCTACTATCTATTGTCAGCAAATCCTGCTCGGTATGCTGACGATTTTCGGACCGATACAATGGGCATTCTCGCTGTTACCCAAGTGGGAAGGCGCATGGGCAAAGTGGATGACACGTTATTTGACGGTGCATTTTTACGGAGCCATGCTCTACTTCGTCGGATTTTATGTGCTGTTGCTGTTCGACATCGTGCTGTGCATACAGGTGGAGAACCTGACCGCCATAACCGCCAGTGAGCAGACGATGGCTGCCTATCTGCAGAACTCGTTCTTCTCGGCAGGTTATCTGATGGCAGCGAGCATTGTAGCCCTGAAATGCCTGAACCTTGTGCCGGACTTGGCGGCATGGATGATACCGGAAGGCGATACGGCATTTAGCACCCGAAACTTTGGCGAGGGTGTGGCTTCACAGGCTAAAATGTCCACCACAGGGGCGATAGCGCACATGATGAGATAAGGGACAATGAAGAATTGAAAATGATGAATGAAGAATTTCTGAAGATAGGGAGTGAATTGAATAAAATATAAAAAGCTGTATGGTAATCAAAAACTTAGAAAACAAAATCAAGCTGGTGACGATATTCTGCGGATTTTTTCTTGCCGGATGCATCCTTATCAGCCTGTCAAGCATCTGGACGGCAAGGATGATGGTGACGGATGCCCAACAGAAGGTGTATGTGCTGGACGGCAATGTACCCATTTTGGTACAACGGACTACGATGGAAGAAACACTTGACGTGGAAGCGAGAAGCCATGTGGAAATGTTCCACCATTTCTTTTTCACGTTGGCGCCGGATGACAAATATATCCGCTACACCATGGATAAGGCGATGTACTTGGTGGACGAGACCGGACTGGCACAGTACAATACACTGAAAGAAAAGGGATTTTACAACAATATCATGGGAACGAGTGCGGTATTCTCGATATTCTGTGACAGCATCGACTTCAACGAGGAGAAAATGGAGTTTACCTACTATGGCCGCCAACGCATCGAGCGGAGGACTTCCATTCTCACCCGTGAACTGGTGACCGCCGGCAAACTGAAACGGGTACCCCGGACGGACAACAACCCGCACGGGCTGCTGATAGTGGACTGGCGCACCCTGCTGAACAAAGACATCGAACAAAAGAATAAAAACAATTTCTGATATGAGCTGGAAAAAAATGATTTTCGGCGAGAAGATGCCGGACAAGGACGATCCGAAGTATAAGGAACGGTATGAAAGAGAGGTGGCGGCAGGTCGTAAGGCTGCCCGGCTGTTGAGACTCGACAAGGCGGCAGGGGGCGTGCAACGCTTCGCCTGCAAGCACCCCAGGTGGTTTCTCGCCATTGTGTTCGGCATTGTGCTGACCTGTCTGGGATATAACATCTACCGTATGGTAGCAGTGTATCAAATCCACCGGACGGAGGAACGCATGACTGCCACGGAACACCAGGAACAATTATTGAAACAAAGACATAAGACACATGATGATAACAGACAAGATTAATTTCAAACAGCCGAAGTATGTGCTGCCTGCCATACTCTACCCGTTGCTGCTGATTAGCGGTTATCTGATATTCGACATTTTCGACACGGAACCGGCGAAAACGGGGAATACGCTGCAAACCACGGAGTTCCTGAACCCGGAATTGCCCCAGGCACGTGTGGATAACAACGGCGGCATCGACGGCAAATATGAGAGCATGGTGAAATCATACGGCAGAATACAGGACTTTTCCGCCGTGGAGAACATAGAACGCAACAACAATGAAGATGACAAAGAAGCATACGAATCCAAATATACGGAAGACGACCTCGCCCTGCTCGACACGGAAGCAGACAGGCGGATGGAAGAACTGGAGCGGCTGCGTGAGATGCAGGAACGCTTGCGAAAAAGTGCCGAGAAAGGCGAAGCAATGAACCATGACACCGTTTCCCTACCATCGCTTGATGAGCATGAACGCATCGCCCGAAGCGAGCAACGGCGCAAGGAAGCATTGGCGGAACTGGACAAGGCCCTTGCCGAAGCGAGGTCGCAGGGCCGAAAAGGATTGGAACCTACACCGGATAATACTGACACATCCGTTTACAGACCGGTGACGACAGGAACGGTGACGGACAGAAATGTGGAAGTGAACGGAAACGCCGTGCATGAGCTTGGCGATGACGCGGAAACCGGACAGGTGGTGAAAAAAATCAAGACTTCCTCCGACTACTTCCACACCCTTGCGGAGAACGAGCCGGAACCCAAGCTGATAAAGGCTATCATTGATGAAAACATCAAAGCAGTGGACGGCTCACGGGTACGGCTCCGCCTGCTCAATGATGTGGAAATCAACGAGACAGTAGTGCCCAAAGGCTCGTACCTCTATGCCACGATGAGCGGCTTCGGCAACCAACGGGTGAAAGGCAGCGTGAAAAGCATACTGGTGGACGATGAGCTGGTGAAGGTAAGCCTGTCGCTCTATGATACGGACGGGCTGGAAGGGCTGTACGTGCCGGGCAGCACTTTCCGGGAAACAGCGCAGGACGTGGCTTCCAACGCCATGAACAGCACGATGAGCATCAATAACGGCACATCGGGCAACGCTTTCTCCCAATGGGGGATGCAGGCCATACAGAACGCTTACCAACGGACAAGCAACGCCTTATCGAAGGCGGTGAAGAAGAACAAGGCCAAACTGAAATACGGCACGTTCGTGTATCTGGTGAATGGCAGGGAGAAAAGAAAATGAAGAATTAAGAATGAAGAATTTCAAAAATAGGGAATTAAAAAACAACATAGCATGAATATCAATAGAGGAATAAAAGAAATGCGTAATAGACTTTTGGGTCTAGTGGCCGGGGTATTGGCGGTTTGTCCGCTGACGGCACAGACCACGTATGAGGAAATGGAACAACTGACAGTGAATGAACAGGTGACAACGGTGATAACAGCTACCGAGCCGGTGCGCTTCGTGGATATTTCCACGGATAAGGTTGCCGGAGACCAGCCTATCAACAATACTATCCGGCTGAAACCCAAAGAGGCAGGACACGAAGATGGCGAGGTGCTTGCCATTGTGACCATCGTGACGGAACGCTACCGCACGCAATACGCACTGGTTTATACTACCCGACTAACGGAAGCGGTAACAGACAAAGAGATACATGCCACAGAGACCACGGCTTACCATAACCCGGCAGTGTCGCTCTCCACGGAGGATATGTACCGGTTTGCCCGTAGGATATGGACTTCCCCGGCGAGATACCGAAACGTAAGCTGCAAGCAACACCGTATGACCATGCGGCTGAACAACATTTATACCGTAGGCGACTACTTCTTCCTTGACTTCTCGATAGAGAACCGTGCACGCATCCGCTTCGACATAGATGAGATACGGGTAAAACTCGCCGACAAGAAGGTGTCGAAAGCCACCAATGCGCAAGTGATAGAACTGCAACCGGAAATGATGCTGGAACAGGGTAAATCGTTCCTGCACGGCTACCGTAACATCGTGGTAATACGGAAAATGACCTTCCCCAATGACAAGGTGCTGACCATTGAACTGAGCGAAAAGCAGATTTCGGGGCGCAATATCTCGCTGAACATCGACTATGAGGATGTGCTGGGTGCGGACAGTTTTAATGAAGTCTTACTTAATGAAGAATGAGGAATTAAGAATGAAGAGTTTTTACATGAAAAGGATATTTGCGGCAGTGGTAATCCTGTTTACCACTTGTGTTCCGGGATTTGCGGACGACCATAGGGGGAGGTTGCAGGTGGGCATCGGTTTCCTGTATGAACGAGGCATGGACTTGACGGTGGCTTACGAGTGTGAGACACGCTACCATAACGCTTGGGAGTATTTCGGGAATGTGTATCTGAAGTGGGACGAATGCGCTTCATGCGGCCACGTATGCCCGAAGTCGTTTTGGAGCAACTACAACACGTGGGGCTTGGGCGTAGTCTACAAGCCTTGCGTGACACGAGGGCGCAACCACCACGGCAACCTGCGCATAGGCGGTTCGCTCGGCTCTGACCGACACGGCGTAGTGGGCGGCGTACACGCAGGATATGAGCATAGCTACTCCTTGCGCAAGGGGTGGCAGGTGTACTGGCAGGTGAAAAGCGACCTGATGATTGGCGGGGAGGATTTGTTTCGCACGGGAGTGGTTATCGGGGTGAAGCTGCCGGTGAAATAAAGAATTAAGAATGAGGAATGAAGAACCGGCTGCCTGACACGATAATGAATAATGGCAGGGATAAATAATGAATACGGATAATGATAAATAAGATATAGAACATGAATGGAATGGAGATACGAATCGGAGGAATGGCAAAAGCTATATATAATAAGGTAGGGAAAGGAATGAGACCAGGGAGAATGGCCTTAGGGATGATGCTGGCCACTATGTTGGGGTTGGCGGCTTGTGATGAACACCGGGATTTCCCGGACACCGGTATAAAGGTGGGTTATATCCTTTGTACGGACGGTAAGGTAATGAGCTATGAGGATTACAACCAATCGGGAAAGGAGGCCATTGCCGTGGTGTTCCACCTGAACCGGGATGAAACAGTAGCAGGAAACGGATATGCAGTCTATCTGCATGACCTTGCGCCGGAAGCCTTTGCAGACAGCATCGGAATTGCACAAGGCACATCGGCTGACTTGGCGGCTTTGGACGGCAATGAGAATACGTTTGCCTTGTATGAGACTACGGAAACTGCTTCGCCAATGGCTGAGCAGGTGTTTGACCTGTGGCGATACGGGCAGAGTGCCTACGTGCCTTCGGTGGCACAGATGCGCTTGCTGTATGCCAGCCGTGAAGTGGTGAATCCGTATATTGAGCGGTGTGGTGGTGTGTCTATCCCGGACAGTGCCAACGAATGTTGGTACTGGACTTCGACTGAGGTTGCCGGACAGGAGACGGCCAAAGCGTGGCTCTACTCAACCGGCAGCAGTGCGATACAAGAAACTCCCAAATGGCAAGCGCACAAAGTACGTCCGATAATCACACTGAATGAATAATCATCCAACTATGTCACTATGGAAGAGAGCAAAGAATTACAGGGAGTCTATAAGATATTCCGCACGGCAATCTATGTTTCCTTACTTATAGAGTTTTTCATGTATGCCATTGACCCGGAAATGATGGACTATTGGAACGGGGTGGTATGTGATGTGCATAGCCGTATTAAAAGCTGGTTCCTTTACCATGACGGGCACTTGGTGTACAGTAAAATTGCCACGTTCGCATTAATATGCATCACCTGCGTTGGAACGAGAAACAAGAAGCATTTGGAATTTAATGCGCGTAAACAGGTGCTTTATCCATTGGTCAGCGGTATCGCACTGCTGATTGTTGCCGTATGGCTATTCAGCTTTACGATAGACTTCCGACTATATTCCCTCCGGTTGAACATCATTTTATATATGGTGACCTCAGTAATCGGAACCCTATTGATACACGTGGCGTTGGACAATATATCGAAGTTCTTGAAGGAAGGATTACTGAAAGACCGGTTCAATCTGGAGAATGAGAGCTTTGAACAATGCACGGAACTGGTGGAAAACAAATACTCGGTAAATATCCCAATGCGGTTCTATTATAAAGGCAAGTTCCGCAAAGGCTGGTGCAACATCACCAATCCGTTTCGTGGCACATGGGTTGTCGGCACACCCGGTTCGGGAAAGACATTCTCGATTATCGAGCCGTTTATCCGTCAGCACTCGGCAAAGGGCTTTGCAATGGTGGTCTATGATTACAAATGGCCGACACTTGCCACCAAACTGTACTATCATTACCTTAAAAACCAGCAACTTGGCAATCTTCCCGAAGGCTGCAAATTCTCGGTGATCAATTTCGTGGATGTGGAATACTCCAGGCGGGTAAACCCTATTCAGCAGAAGTATATCAATAATCTCGCGGCCGCTTCGGAAACGGCTGAAACACTGTTGGAATCGCTGCAAAAGGGTAAGAAGGAAGGCGGTGGCGGTAGCGACCAGTTCTTCCAAACATCGGCGGTAAACTTCTTGGCCGCCTGCATCTATTTTTTTGTGAACTATAAAAAAGAGCCTTACGACAAGGAGGGGAACAAACTGCGTGCGGAAATGACAGAGGAACCACAGACCAAACGGCTGAAACCGACCGGAAGGGTGTTTGACGCGCAAGGGAATGAGGCGGAACCCGCCTACTGGCTGGGCAAATATTCCGATATGCCGCATATCCTATCCTTCCTGAACGAGAGCTACCAAACTATTTTTGAAGTACTGGAAACCGACAATGAGGTGGCTCCACTGTTGGGGCCGTTTCAGACAGCCTTGAAGAACAAGGCAATGGAACAGTTAGAAGGTATGATAGGCACACTACGTGTCTATACCTCCCGACTGGCCACCAAAGAAAGCTATTGGATATTCCACAAAGACGGCGATGATTTTGACCTAAAGGTGAGTGACCCGAAAAGCCCGAGTTATCTACTGATAGCCAACGACCCTGAAATGGAGAGCATTATCGGCGCACTGAATGCATTGATATTAAACCGATTGGTAACGCGGGTGAATACCGGCCAAGGGAAAAATATCCCGGTGAGCATCATCGTGGATGAGCTGCCTACACTGTATTTCCATAAAATAGACCGACTGATAGGTACGGCACGAAGCAACAAGGTAAGTGTGGCGTTGGGCTTTCAGGAACTTCCGCAGCTTGAAGCGGATTATGGCAAGGTGGGTATGCAGAAGATTATCACCACCGTGGGCAATGTGGTGTCGGGGTCGGCACGTGCGAAAGAAACCTTGGAGTGGCTTAGCAATGACATCTTCGGCAAGGTGGTGCAACTGAAGAAAGGCGTGACGATAGACCGGGACAAGACGAGCATCAACCTGAACGAGAACCTTGACAGCCTCGTTCCGGCCAGTAAGATTTCCGATATGGCTACGGGCTGGATATGCGGACAGGTGGCACGCGATTTCGTGAAAACAAAAACCGGAATGCGAGACCAAATGAACATACAGGAAGCGGAGGAGTTTAAGACCTCCAAATTCTTCTGCAAGACAGACTTCGATATGGTAACCATTCAGAAAGAGGAAGCAGAGTATGTGCCGCTACCTAAGTTCTACACGTTCAAGTCGAGAGATGTAAGGGAGCGTATCTTGTATGCCAACTTTATCCAAGTAAATAAGGATGTAAAGTGCATGATAAATGAGATTTTTGCAAAAAAGAAAGCTATCTAAAAAAATATACTAAAGGATTCTAAAATAGATTCATAAATGTTTTGACTAAACATTACCTATATGTTTTACATTTTAACCCCCTATTTAATTATGTATGTTAATATTATGATTAAACTCTATTTGTATAGTTAAAACCTATTAATATTAAACAGTATGTATTGTTTAATTTAATAGATTGTTTTATATTTGCAATAAATAAAGAATATAGATATGAAAATAGAAATAAAGAAAATATCGTCATCTGAATATAAAGATGCAATGTTAGTCGCAAAACAAGTATTTCTTGATTGCTGTTATAAAGACTATAATCAAGAAGGTTTGGAGAATTTTAACAAATTCATTACTGATAAAGAACAAATAAGTACTCTCAATATACATTGCGCCATATTAGAGGGAAAAATAATTGGTCTTATTGCAACTAAAAACAAAGGGCAACATATCTCACTTTTTTTTGTAAAAAAAAGCTATCAGGGATTTGGCATTGGGCGAAAATTGTTTTATTCAATGCAAAATGAATTACAAGCACAGCATATTTCTGTTGACTCTTCAACTTATGCTATTAAAATATATCAAAAGTTGGGATTCAAACAAAAAGGAGAAAAACAAGTAAAAAATGGATTAATATCTATCCCAATGGAATATGTTATAAATGAAATATACTTTTGATCAATCGTAGCGGAAAATGGTGATGCCGAAAAAAGAGCACCAATAATTTAATTCTTTACAATTATGGACAAAAATGAAAAAGATCAAGTTGTAGCAGAAGAATTGCAAAGCTTGAATGAAGTCTATGGCGGCACTCAAAATGAAGTCGCAAATGAAGAAATCACGGGTATGCCTTATCCTTGGTAATTAATTAGAGGGGGCTTGTTTTTAAGATAAGTCCCCTCTTATTTTAAATCTTAATATTATGATTGACTGGAAAATATTTAAATTAGAAATTAGTGATAGATTCAATTATATAGTTTCACTATCTCCTCAAAAAGATTTACCATTTGAATTACAATTAGATGATATATTAGAAAAATACAATCTTGTACTAAACAATATAAACATTACAGAAGAAGAACTGGTTTTTGCAAAGATTTTTGTAACAGATTGCATTAACCAGAAGAACATAATGGAAAGGCATGATTTATTTCAATGCAAATTCAAAAATTGTGGTTTCTCAATTATTGAACAACCCCCTCTTGACGGAAGTAAAATCAATATTTTATTTTGGTTTATTAAAGGTGAGAAAATTTTAAAATATAGGTTAGAAAATGCATTCTATTTACATATAGATAAATATTTGCATATATATCATTGTGTGAGGTGTAATTCAAAGGCCTATTCTGATTTGTCACTTCAAACAAATCAAGCTTTTATGCAACACAAATACTTGTTAAAGAAATACAATATGAGTGTTGTTGATAATTGTATTAGAACATGGCTATATATAAGGGATATTGATAAAAATTATCCATATATAGTACAAGGAAGAAATGATTTTTTTGGCAATAATCAATTAAATATCAACACTCATTTCATTGCATCTACTGGAATAGAGGGGAATGGAGAGTCCAAGGAAACGACCTTATGCATTGACTTGTATTCTATTAAAGGTATAAAACAAAAACAAATTAAGTATTTAAAAGCGTTAGATTTCTTAAATCCAACATATGAATATGGTGTTTCATTTGAAAGAGGTACATGTATTTCTTATAGGCATATACAGCACATATATATTTCCGGCACAGCCAGTATAGATAAAAATGGCCAATGTATATATAAAGGAGATGTTATTAAGCAATTAGAAAGAATTTTTGTAAATATTAAAAACCTGCTTTCTGATGTAAAAGCAAGTCTAAATGATATTGGTTGCATGATTGTATATTTAAGAGACATATCTGACTATAATTCCGTAAAAGAATACATTAATGAATATTATGACAGCATTCCTTGTGTTATAGTACACGCTAAAGTTTGTCGTCCCGAATGGTTAGTTGAAATAGAATGTTTAGCTTTAAAGAAAATATGAAAAAGATATCCATAAAAAAAGAAATATTTCCATTTAAAGGGAATGTATATGATTTGCCATATTTTGATGGTGAATATTTTAATGTTTTGAGAGATAAAGACAAGAATATACTAATTGATAATATTAATTTTAAAACAAGAAACATCACTAGATATTCTTATGCTCCTTTATCTATCTCCCAAAGTAAGTTGTCAGATTTGTATAATCCCAATAACAAATTTAATATAACTGGAGATATTTTAAGCAACGATTTAAATCGAATACCACATACATGCCATTCAATCCCATCATGCCGTTATCTTTTTGTTACTAACGCATATTCTCTTATGAGAATAGATACTGTAGAAAAAAATGTATTGACATTGCCATGCGATTTTGATAAGAATCCAATGCTATATAGTAAGTCAAATTGCTTTTCTTCAGATTATCAATATCTATATTTCGTGCGCTGGCCGATGAAAGATATGATTGAAATTAGAAATGGAAAAATGCAATTAGCTAATTGTGAAATTTGTAGCCTCAATACAAATACATTGGAAATTAAAATACTTCATCGTTTTTTATTTCCCGAGGAAGTACATCAAATATCTATTTCTATGAATAACAGATATTTAGTTATAACAAGTTTTGTCATCTACTTTCCTCAATGTAATGACACAGACATTACAATTGAAATGAGAAATTATATACGTGAAGGACTTAAACAAAGTAAAGTTGCGACATATGACTTGCAAAAAAATAAAATATGGATAACGCAGCTACCAATACCAGCCCCTGGTCACTTCGAATTAGATCCAATTGACAGTTCATTAATTTATTTATCAGCACATAATCTCTTTGTACTTCCACGAATAGGAGTTATAGGAGCAGGATATGCATCTATCATAAAATTGAAAATAGAGAACATGCAAACCAAAATCATCGGTGAATATTCAGACAAGGATTGTTTGAGGACAACCCAGCATAGGGTTTTTATCTATAAGGGGCAAAAAATACTTGTTTTTACAACAACTCCATATAAATTTACATTACTTAATTTAGATAGTATGCAAGTATGGCGCAAAGTTCGAATTGCTCCTGATCCTAAGCCACGACCAACTAAAGAAGGGTATTTTGTTTTCGCACAACAATTTCCTCTTAGTATAGAAGTGTCGGAAGATTGTAAATATATAATCGCAGCATCACAGAACTGCTTTTATATTTATAGCATAGAAGATGATTGTGTACTTGATGTAATACTTTATTTGCCAAATGGAAGAGGAGTAGGACATACTTTTCCTGTAGGAAGATAGATTATATGAAATTTAAATTCTTCAAACAATATGACTCGATGGATTGTGGTCCGGCATGTCTAAAAATGATAACATGCTACTATGGGAAATTTGTAGAGTTGGAGCACTTAAGAAAAATGTGTTATATCAGCAAAGAAGGGGTTTCTTTAGCATCTTTAATGCATGCAGCTGAAAATCTTGGCTTTAAATGCAAAGCATTAAAATGTAACTATGATTACCTTCAAACTAAAGCAACACTGCCTTGCATTGCTTGGTGGCAACAAGAACATTATATAGTAATCTATAAAATCAGAAAGAAAAAAATATATATTGCAGATCCTACATATGGTAAAATATCATATAAGCCAGAAGAATTTCTGTCAGGATGGGGGCTGTTTCATAATGACAATCAAAGGATTGGAGTTTGTTTAATAATAGAACCGACTAATGAGTTTTTTCAAGAAACAGATAGTAAAAATAATAAGAAGTCCACCTTTTCTCTTTCAAATTATTTAAAAAGATACACTCGTCAAATTATTCAACTATTGTTGAGCATTATATCAATAAGTATTATTCAATTGATATTTCCTTTTTTGACTCAAACATTAATTGATGTTGGTATCAATTCTAACGATATTGATTTTATAAAGTTAATACTGATAATACAAATTATTCTATTTATTGGTAGAATAACTATAGAATACATACGCTCATGGCTTTTATTACATATTGGCAAACGAATTAGCATATCAATATTAGCTGATTTCCTTACTAAAATGATGAAATTACCTATTTCGTATTTTGATTCTAAGAGATTGGGAGATATTGTACAAAGAATTGGTGATCATGAAAAAATAGAAAAATTTGTAACCAATGATGCCTTTAATTTCATTTTTTCTATTTTGAATATTGTAATATTCAGTTTTGTTTTACTTATATATAGTCCGAAAATCTATTTTATCTTTATTACCGGATTTGTATTATCTGTATTATGGATTTTATTTTTTCTGAAAAGACGAAGAGATTTAGATTATAAAAGATTCGCCCAAACTTCATCTGAAAAAAATTTTATTTATCAATTGATTTTAGGAATGCAAGAAATCAAATTAAATAGAAGCGAACAACGAAAAAGATTAGAATGGGAAACATTTCAATCGAAATTATTCAACATTAGTTTGAAAGGATTATCATTGAATCAAATTCAAGAATATGGAGGACGTTTTTTTTATGAAATGAAAAACATTCTAATTATATATTGTTCTGCAATTTCTGTTATCGACGGAAGTATGACATTGGGAATGATGTTAGCAATTCAATATATTGTAGGGCAACTTAATGGACCCACTTTGCAATTAATCATATTTATTTTGTCATACCAAGATGCAAAAATCAGTTTGGAGAGAATGGCTGATATCTATAATGAGCATAATGAAATACAAACTGATTACCAATATCTGAATTACTTTCCTTGCAACGTATATATTAAAATACAGAATTTATCATTCCGATACGGAGGACCTGAATCAAGACTTATTTTAAGCAATATAAATATTGAAATACCTCCTAATACAGTGACAGCTATTGTTGGAAGTAGTGGTAGTGGAAAAACAACATTAATCAAATTATTATTAGGTTTTTATACTAACTATCAAGGAAATATATTATTGTGCGATAAGACATTGAAGATGTATAATCCAAGCTGGTGGAGGGGAAATTGTGGGGTAGTTAGCCAAGAAGGATATATTTTTTCTGATACCATCGAAAATAACATTACTATATCTTCAGATAATATTGATATTGAAAAGCTAAATTATGCTTTAATGATTGCCAATATAAATTCTTTCATAAAACAACTGCCATTAGGATTAAAAACAATAATAGGACAAGACGGAATAGGACTTAGCCAAGGACAAAAGCAGCGTATTCTCATTGCTCGCGCTGTTTACAAAGATCCTGCAGTTATCTTTCTTGATGAGGCTACCAATGCCCTTGATGCAACAAATGAAAAAGTTATTATGAATAACCTTAAAAATTTTTTTTCCAATAGAACTGTTTTTATTGTAGCTCATAGATTAAGTACCGTAAAGGAGGCTGATAATATTATTGTTTTAGAAGAAGGTTGTATAGTTGAGAGTGGGACTCATGAAGAACTGTGCGTTCTTAAAGGAAAATATTACAACTTGATAAAAAACCAATTAGAATTAGAAAATCCGAATGAAATTGTATGACAATGATATAGAGAATCTATTTAGCAAAACACCTTCAGTGTTTCAAAACATTGGCACAGGTATATTAAGTATACTATTGATTATGTTATTAGGAATATCATATATAGTAAGATACCCAGATAAAATTGTCGCAGATATTTCGTTATATAGTGAAAGTTCATCTGTATCTATTGTATCAAATATGGATGGTCGCATAGAAAAATTATTTTTTAAAGATGGAGATGTGGTACAGGAAGGTGATATTATAGGTATAATACATAATACACTATCTTATAACAACTACTGTAGGCTTAGACATTTTGTTTACAATTTCAATTTGGATTCAATAGACTATGTGAATATCGACAGCTGCGGAGAATTTAATGAAATAATTTCAAAATTTTCAAAAAGCGTAAAAAGATATCAAAAACATAAAACAATAGATTCTATATTCTATTCAAAAAAAATATCAATATTAAATATGCGTATAAAGCAATGCAAGGAACTTTCACAGGAGTATAAAAATAGAAATACATTATATAACGAATTACAATCTATTAATACTAAGAACTTTCATATTGACTCTAATATGTATGAACAGAAAATTATCTCGCTATATGATAAAGAAAAATCAAGGAGTGATAAAATTATTTCTGAAATTGAAACTTCTGAAAGTAAAGCTGATTATATTGAATTAAAAATGGAAGAAAATAAAATTTTAGAATCAATACTGGCTTTAAAAGAAAAATATAGCAACGAACTTATAACATATTCTTTGGATGTTAATGAAAATCTGGAAGTTTTAAAAGGTCAAATGGAGTTATGGGAAGAAAATTATTTACTCAAATCATCAATTAATGGAACACTTTATTATAGTAAAGTTTGGAATAAAAATAGCAATATAAACAAAGGAGAAGTTATATATAACATTATTCCACTTTATTCAGATAATATAATTGGAGAAATGCATATTCCTTTAAAAAGAGCTGGAGAAATCAAAATTGGATCAAAAGTCATAATTAAATTATTCGACTATCCATATAAAGAATATGGAACAATAGAAACCAACATAAGCTTTCTATCTCCTATTGCAGATTCTATATACATAGGAACGGTTATTTTAAATCGAAATCTTTTTTTTACGAATCAATTAAAAAACATTCAAATGAAACACAATATGAAAGGTAAAGCTGAAATAATTGTCGAAGACAAAAGTTTGTTTCATCGCATTTTTATAAATATCCGATAAAGTACACATTAACGCCAAGAACTTCTCTCTTACTCTACATACAAAGTAGATTATGAAACGTATAATAATGAGTAAAAAAGAGTTTTGGACTGTTTATGAAAGGCTGCTATCCTGTAACGGAAAGGCAAGCTTGTTTGTGATCCATGACTATTCTGGAGCGTATGGACTGTCTGCTATGGCAGTGCTTGCACTCGAAAGATTGTTTTTGGGCATCCCAACAATGTTCCCTACAACCACAATGCGCAGACACAACTGTTTATTACTATTAGATATGTAAGTTTATGTTAATTGTATATCTAATATGTGAAATAAGTATAAATATATGTGATATATAGATAAAAATAAACAGTACATATTGTTTATTAATAAAATAACCGTAAATTTGTCACGGTTAAAGATGAAATTGAAATCCTAAGTTGAACTTAAATACTTATTATATGATAGAAATGAAAAATTCACCCCGAATGATTACACTATAAGTTCAATGTGTAAAATAAAGCAAAGGCCTAAACATGGTGTTTGTTTTTTATCACCATGGTATTGAATGAAAATAGTTCTCTTAAAATGTTATTAAAAAAATAAAACCATGAGATGTACTAAAATGCTTAGCATCAAACCAAATTTTATTGTTTTGATTGCTTTTTTAATTTGTTCTTTTTCAACTTCATTTCTTTATGGGCAAAATGTTGCTCAAGAAAATGAAATGCGTAAGTCACTCGACTTTATGTTCGAGCATTTGGACAGAAACTCTGTTCCTACAGGGCTTCTCAGAGATTATGCGGTAGAATATGAAGATTTAGATCTCTTCACTGGTGAAGTTCCATTAAAAGATAATAATATCGGAACTTTAATTCGATTTGGAAATTTGCTCAAAACAATAAGTTCTTCAGCTGTAAAAGAAGACCCTATAAAAAGATTCGAAACCTATATTCGAAAGATGAAAGGGCAAAACAAATCTGATGAATTAAATATAGGTATAATGCTTTTTGAATATGCTAGAATCAAATCTAATGCATTGACAGATGGTCTAATTCGATATGAAAATGGAAAAGTATATAATACAAGCAAAGCAGAAAGCCCGTATCAGTTAGAATATGCTTTTTCAGGATGCTGTTTACAAACCTCAGTTCAGCAATCTAAAGTGACATTTACCATTCCATCATATTTATTACTTTCCAATTGCGATATAAGGAATGTAGAGATTGACTATGGGACAGGTTTTACGATTATTCAGCCTGATAAATCGTTAAGTGCCACTCTAAAAAGTGGAATAAACAAAGTGAATATAAGAGTTACTTTGCGTAATGGAAAACAGTTAAATGCCCACACTATTGTATTAGTTGAGGATGTACAACCTCTTCAGCAGACTCGTGCTGGTATTATTTTAAATAATGATTCTTTGGTTTGCCATTATTCTACTGTTATTTCAGGTGAGAGTTACAGGGGTATAAGCACTTCAGCAGAGATATTTATAAGCTATGCGCCAGGACGATCTTCACTTCGAAAACCTTTACTAATTGTTGAAGGATTCGATCCGCGAATTGATGAAAAAACTCCTAAAGGAAGTTGGAATTTTAATCGAATTAATAAAGACCAAAGCATTATTGATTTAAATAGAGACTATGGTTATGACATAGTTTATGTTGATTGGGTAAAATCGCAAGAGTATATACAAGCTAATTCCTATACACTTAAAACAGTTATTGAGTGGGTCAATAATCGTAAAGCGTTAGCTGGCAGTACTGAAACGAATGTTATTATAGCTCATAGCATGGGGGGATTGATAGCTAGATATGCACTAAAAACCATGGAAAATCAAGGCATAAAACATCAAGTCTCAACTTATGTAAGCTACGATGCACCACATCTTGGCGCACATATCCCTTTAGGTGTATTATATGCTTTTCATGGTATCATGAAATTTATAGATGAGCATGGGGTCATTGATGCTCTTCTTACATCATTTACCCCTGCAGAAGAATATATTGAACTCGGAAAATCAATGGCTTATTCAACAGCTGCCCAGCAAATGCTTGTTCACTTTGTTGACCCTGCTGGTAACTACAATAATCAAGAACATGACACTTGGCAAAAAGAGTTAAAATCTCTTGGTTATCCCAAAGGGGATTTAGGTACGAGTTTTCAAATGCTGGCAGTCTCAAATGGAAGCTATGGGCAAATGGATGTTCCACCTTTTTACTTAAATACTAATTTTTCCGCTGGGACTGATCTCGGAAGTTCTTTTTTACCTGGGATATTGGGGCTTGCAATAGGAATTGGTTTAAATGATATTGTTGCCGGTCTTCTTACAGTATTACCAGGGACTACCACCCTTAATGCAACATTTAATGTTTTTCCAGCTCGATCAAGTGGGGATTTAGTGACTCAGATAAGGTTACAATACAAAAAGAAATTTTTATGGATTGTGCCTATTTCTAGAGATCTTTTCTCTTACGACAGATATTATCAGAGCAGGTATTTCTATGATACATATCCTAGTTCATATTATGCACTTATACAGGATGATCAAGGTTTACCTATCGTTTCTCAAGGCGGGACAGGTATTCCTCTTATTTTTGATTTTGGTTATAATGTGAAGATTAGTCCCCAAATCCCATTTGTTCCTGTTTCAAGTGCTTTAGCTTATGGAGATGGTATCAATATCAATCCTGCAAATTTTCAGGCCCCTCCCCATGGAATGGATTCTCCATTTGGTGAAAACTACTATACGCAAACTTCTCCGCAAAGTCACGCCTATTTTACCAGAGAAGCTTTAAATTGGGTAATTCAAAGACTTTCTACTTCAATAGTGGGGCCTAAAGTAGGGTATACTGGCGCGCAGTATAGTTTATCTAACGCTGTTGGAAATGTGACGTGGACAAGTAGTGATGTAAATATTGCAACAATTAATTCGAATGGAATTCTCACAGCCAAAGGTAGGGGTGTAATAACTCTTACAGCTAATAATCAAGGACGTGCGTATAGTCAGGTAATAATGGTTGGAATGCCCAGATATATATTATCCGCCTCTCATGAACCAGGAGGATATGCTATAAATGCCGAATGTATCGATACTCAATATAATGACTATCTTTCGAAATTGAACGGAGTTCTCACATATAACTGGGGGGTGAAATACCCTGACAAAGAAATTCGTTGGGTTGAGACAGATGTACCAAATTTGATGGTACAACTGCAAGGACAAAATGAAAAAGTAATTGTGTTCCTAGAAATAACCGATTCAAATGGAAATAAAACCGAGTTACAGCATGTTGAAATAAATTCACAAGATGTCTATGTAGCGGAAAATCAAAATCTATACATTGATTCTAAAGGCGAATTATACAAAGAAAACAAACAGAAGTATTCTTATAGTTATGCTAGATTGTATATAACATATAGGGCGGGTATTTCAGATAAATACAAGGAAAGAGAGTGGATGGCTACAACTGCAATGGTACTAAAACCTTTTAGTGTTTCAAGTATAATTGAAGCAAGAAGTGGAGGTCCTCTAATTAAAGATATACTCTCTAGTTCAGAGCTAGATTATATTAAAAATAATTCAGTAGACAATCAAGTTTATAGGTACACTTTGATATTACTTAATTATAAATCCAGGGGAATTCAGTTCATTCCTATAACATTTACTTATAAAACTAACATATAGATATGAAGCGATATAGATTATTTTTGAGAAACTATTTATGTATTTTCTTATTGTTGCCTTTCTTAGGGGGGTGCGAAAAAAGTCTTAAAGGTGGAGAGAAAATTTTAGGTACTGCCACTATTAACGGTCAGAATTATAAAGAGTCCACTGTATGGGCTTGGAATTTTCAAGGATATCCTTCATGCCTTGAATTTTATGAAAACTATAAGTTATTTTATTTCATTGCGAGATTATCTCCTGAAAAAGGAGATAATCCCTCCTACAATATTAACTTCTATGTTTCCGCAGATGATTCTCAATTTGAGACAAACCATCCTTATATAATCAACTCTTATGAGGATGAGAATATTGATACCCTATATTGGCGTGATATTATCCCATATTTTGCAAAAAATGCATCTGAAATTCTTAATGAAAGCACAGAAGGAATCGCTTATGCAGTATCAAGTGTTTCTGAGAAGCGTATACCGCTAAAGGGAGAACTTGTATTAGAAAACATAAATCCTCAAACAAATGTTTGCCATGGATATTATTCTTTTTCTTCGTCTGAAAATGCTCCTGAAAAACTTATTATTACGGGGAAATTTGAGACAAAGACTTCTATAAATAAACTTACTTATTAAAATATTTATGCGATGAAATCAAAAAATGTAATTATGCTTTTATCTATAGCATTTTTAATAGCTTGTACATTGTCTTGCAATGATGATTTTTCAACTAAAGAAGTAAATAACTTGCTGCCAGATGAGAAAGTTTCCTTCGAATCAAACAAAGAGGCTCTTTATTTATATCAGACTAATAAAAATATGATTTTATATAGTTTAATCCGATATGATGACAAAGCAGGTAAGTATATTCTTGATGCAACAGAGAAGGATATTGAAAAACTCGGAATCTCAAATGAAGCGTATGAAGATGGGAAAAAACGTGTTGAACAGATGAATGCAGTTAATGTAGAACGTGAATAGTTTATTTATTAATTTAAAATTTTAAGCGTATGAAAAATTTAATTAGAACATGTGGAATTGGCTTACTAGCCTTCATGGGAATCTTGTCTTCTTGTTCAGATGAAGATTATCAGTCGCCAGATGATCTTTCAGTAAACTCCAGTGTTGTGCATAAGGAAGTTCCTGATTTTGTAGCAACGCTTTCTCCTCAACAAAGAGAAAATCTGGAAAAAACAGGGGAAATTTTTCTGCCTGAACAGCGAAAGGATTCATGGAACGATATTATTGCAGAAGATGTTCCAACGCGATGGGGTGTTTTCAATTCTCCATTTAAGACTCAAACTAGAGCTGCTGGAATTTGGGGTTCATACCCAGCTCAGTATTGGACTATGATTCGGTTGAAGACTGCTACTTTGGATTCGCGTCTCAGAGATGCTATTAATGCGGCTGTTGATGAGATTGAAACCAATACTAATGTAAGGTTCTATAATTCTCAGAATGATCCCAAATATTATGAGCCCGGTCATATTGAATATCCTAATGTATATATTTGTTATTCAGATGGAAACAACGAAGGTAGTGGCAGTTTTGGATTAGTTGGAGGTGAACAACAAATTCGTGTTCCTGCCGAGTTTGCTGATAGGAATCTATATACTGACGAAGAAGTTGTTGGTTTTTTAATGCATGCTCTTTGCAATGCCGCAGGTATGTTTAATGAACAGCAGAGAAAAGACCGAGACAGCTATGTCGATATTTATTTGAATAATGTAAAATCCGGCTGTACTTTCCAGTTCGCTAAGCAAGACAAGAACTATACAATGCTCGGGAATTTTGATTATAATTCCATAACATTGGCTTCCTCTCAAGCTTATAGTAAAAATGGATATAATACTATAACAAAAAAAGGAGGAGGTTTAATCGCTCGTAATTATCACTTATCTGCTTTAGACAAAAGTTTCCTTAATAATTTCTATTTGCCGTATATTGCTCGAACTGATCTGTGGATTAAGTTAGACAAAGTCGTTTTTTATAATGATAGAATCCTTACAGAGTCAGAAAGATTGCAGTTGCAGCGTCAAATGAATGAACAAAGAGGATTATATGGAGAGCCGCCTGCAAGTGGAGATATACAACGCCAACCTTGGTAGCAACCTACTTTAAAATCGGGAAAAGAATATTTTGAAAACTAAAATAGGTACTATAAAATATTTTGTGTAAATGTAAATACGGGATTCAAATTAGAGTCCCGTATTTTTCTGCCATACATTTGCAAAATGAAGAAGATTATAAAACAAGCCATATGTGAGTTGTACTAGAAAAAGGTGGCAGATTGAATTTGGATGAAGTGATAGTAAAAGGAATAAGACAACGCATCATGATGGAAAATGATAGATTAATCTGTGACATGAATATCAATCCTTTCAATAAAGACGATGCACTAGAAGCTTCTAAGTATGCTCCATTTATTGCTTCAAACGAACAAACCTTCTCTATAATAGGAAAGAGTGAAACGAAGATTTATGTGAACGGCAGAGAAAAGAAACTGGCATCAAATGCTATAGCTGATTATTTTAAGAGAATTCTCCACTAATCAAATAAAAAGCATTGAAGTAAATACATTCCCCCAATAGCTCCTTCCGAGGTGAAGGAAACTTTGGTATTGCCAACATCCAATTGAAACAAAAAGAAAATGAAGGATTACAAGGTTCATTATGTTTGTATAAATTCCATAATATCTTATAAAAAATATTCTTTCGATAGAACACAGACAGTACGTTCTGTATAGCAATATTATATTTGTTCAAAAATTTACATATTAAATAAAATCAGTTTGATAATGAAAGAAAAGTATTCACTAAAAGATTTCCAGACAGTAGATGGAATGAATTTCATTGAACGTGCAAAGCATTTTCAATTGTATATTGACCAACTAGACAAGGATTATCATCAACCGTATTATACACAATCTATAACCGGGATTGACAGTAAAATGGTTGCGATTGATAATTATACACAGAAAAAACAAGAGATAACCGCTTTTGTATCTAATGACTATTTAGGCATGTCTAAAAATCCTGAAACGATAAGTGCAGGTATTGAGGCAATTAAAAAATATGGTACAGGCGCATGTGCAGCTCCAATCATAGGAGGCTTTTTGGACATACATCGACAATTGGAAATAAAACTTGCCAATTTCCTATGCTGCGAAGACGCTTATATTTTTTCTTCGGGATTTGGAGCCAATGCAGGTGTTCTTAGTGCATTAATGGGCAAAAACGATATTGCCTTGACAGATAGTTTTATCCATGCAAGTGTTTATGACGGACTGCATGAAACAAACGTAAAAAGCATTGGGCATAACGACCTGAAATATCTAGAAATGACTCTAAAAACAGTAAAAGACAAATATGATACCAAACTGGTGATAATTGATGGAGTCTATTCGCAAAATGGTGATTTGGGATTACTGCCTGAATACATTGAAATATGCCACAAGTATGGAGCACAACTAATGGTAGATGATGCTCATGGAATCGGAGTCTTTGGAGAAAATGGACGAGGCACTACAGAATACTATAATGTATTGGGACAGGTAGATATATTGACGGGAACATTAAGCAAAGCATTTGGTTGTATTGGTGGATTCGTGGCAGCTTCAAAAAAGATAATACAATATTTAAAATATTACAGCAGAACCAGTACTTTTTCTGCCGCACCCACTCCACAAGTTACTGCTTCTGTAATAAAAGCCCTTGATATTATTGTGGAAAAACCTGAAATTAGGCAAAGGCTTTGGCAGAATACTGAATATATGAAAAGAAGACTTTTGGAAAATGGATATGACATAAAAGAAACTGTATCTCCAATTTTTCCTATAATGGTAAGAGACAATTATTTAGTTAAAGAAGTCGCTCTTATGTTAATGCGGAAAGGTTACTATGCTGTTGGAATCTGTTATCCAGCTGTCAGCAATAATGAAGCAAGAATACGAGCCAGTGTACTTGCAACTCACACAGAAAGGGATATAGATGGATTCGTAAACGCAATGAATGAAATAAACGAACAGTTGCATTTTACGGAATTTTCCTCAAGAAAAAAATAAGTGCTTGTATTCTGAAAGGAACACTTCAGCTGATAAGTACTAAACATGATGTCAAAAAAGTATCTAGAGAACTAATTACCCCTACTACTGCATATATTGTAGTAGGGGTAAAAATTGAGATTTGAATAAAAAACTCTTTCCCTATTAAAAGAAAATTATATTTTTATTTGGTCGTATAAATAGCGATATTGTTTCTTCATATTTTCAATATCATATCCATTTGGCAGACCAATTCCAATATAAGAAGCCCCCATAAATATATTCATGAAAATATGAGCATAGGCAACAACATCAATATCTGATTTTATTTCTTTTGCCGCAATAGCATCATTAAGTAATTTTATCCAGCTTGCTAGTTCTTTTTCAACCCAAGATAATGCAAAATCAGCCATTTTATCACTACACGAAAATGCACTGCATTCAATATTGAAAAATGCCTTATTAACATTTGCAATAGACGAAGAAGAGAAATCTTCTTGTTCTTTGATACGTTCCTGAATAAAATCCTCTATATGATTCCATAATCCTACAATATTATCATTAGAAACAATGGTACTTCTCTTAAAAATTAAGTTTTCCAATACCATCTCAAACAAATTTTCCTTTGTCTGTATATGATATAAAATTGCACCACGACTTAATCCTGTAGCTTTTTCTAAATCCGCAAAAGTCACTTTTTCAAAAGGCTTACTTGCAAAGAGTTTAAATGCCTCTAATAAAATTTTATTCTTACTTACGCTGTTTTCTGCTTTATGTCTCATAATATGTTTTTTACAAAAGTAGTCATTTAAATTTGCATGAACGAAAATATTTTAATTAATTAATCCATGTTTAACTTAAATGATAAACTCTTGGTAAGTAGGAATATCTTTGGGACTATAAGAAGCCATATAGCATTGCCTCCAATATAAAGCCTCAAAACTATTCCCCCAAAAAATAAAACTTTTCGTTTTATTTTTTAATAATGACACATCTTTTTGGGCTACTTGGCACCAATATGTCTGACTTGCATTAATCATTTTCACTATTCTTTCATTGAAATGTGGAAAATACAATCTTACCTGTTCAGCAGCATGAAAAAAAGCAGTGTATGGATCAATGGAGATACCTTCTTGTTTGAACCAATTTTGTATTTTGTCTATATGCTCGTTTTTCAATTCCCAATACAGTTTCAAAGAACATATATTATCAGGATTTACTGGATAGAATATATTCAAAGATGAAAAGAAATGTCGCTCTATTACCTCTTCAAAAATAGCACTCTTATCTTTAAAATGATAAAAGATAGCTCCTCTTTGTAACTTAGTGACCCGCTCCAACTCCGGAACAGTCACTTTCTCCACATTTTTCTGAAGGAATAATTTGAACGCCTCCTTCAGAATAAGTTCTCTTGAATTTTCTACAGGCTTATTGAACCAATCTATTTCTTCCATAGGTAAATAGTTTATTAAATTTCTTTAAGTAAACTCTTTACCACATCTAAGTATATTGAAAGGCACAGAGTCCACCCGTTTACGTAATAGAGGCACTAGCAAGCCCGAAAGACAAAACGAGCGACCTGTGCCGTATTTTTAATAATACGACACACCCGCTTCGTATATCCTTGTCTTTCTTGAAAGTTGCTAGTTTTCTATTACAAGTTCACACGAACACGAATTGAATGAGATAAACCCATTCTACGCTAAATGGTGATATTACACACCAACTTACTGCAAAGATACACAAAATATTATAATGTGTGAAAGTTGATTAAGAAAATAACGATTTTTAATTCAAGATGGTTGGAAGTAGTATATTGTTTCCAAGAGGTTATAAAAAAACAGCCAAACTCTTTCGGAAGAATCTGGCTGTTTTTAAATGTGTATATCTTTTTGAATTATACTATGACCAAAATGGGTCTTCTTTCCAATTTGTGGTAAAGCCCATTGCCGTGGTATCTACATTCGGGAACTCCTGTAACAGGGACTTGAAGTCTTGCACCAGTGTATTTTCAGGTTCAATTGCATTAAACCAATAGATAAGGCAGCAAAATACAGCATAGAAACGATTGGCCATTTGCGGTTTGTCCGTTATCCAGGTATTTCGCAAGGTGGCGGGTAACTGTGGTATGACAGGCATCACCCTGTTCCAAATACGTTCATGATGGGCGCAAGCATTTCTTAACGCATTGACCGCCTTCATCCAACTTTCAAGCATTTCATGCTGTGGTACGCCATACGAACGGGCGATTTTCTTTTTGATAGTCGTATCGGCGAAATTGAAATAGAGCTTAGTCAAGCAACCGAATGAAACCAATTCCAATATTTTCCATGCCGGAGGATAACCTTCTTTGCCGTATTTTACACAATGCTCCTTGATAAACTCGTCTTTGGAGCGTTGGAGTTCTCTCTCCAGCGTACTTAAGTTCTCTGTAAACTTATGCTTGTCTGTGGCCAATTCCGGCCGGATAAACCAAAATGCGCCATGGCTTAACGAGAAATGATTGATAATCTTGGCACGCAAGGACACTTCTATTTGTTGTATTGCAGAGAAAATAAGCATTCTTAGCCGTGTATCGAACTGATAGAGTGACACAGCCTTGCCAAATGAGGCTCCGGACTTGTATTGGTGCGTAACCGTATCTTGCTCCATAGGGCGAAGATATGTCCTGAAACGGAAATAGCTGACATTTTCAAGAAATGCCAACGCTTTGTTGTCGTCAACAATTGACAGTCCCCTATCTTTTAATGTTTGGATTAAAGCAGGAACTTCAAGAGGGGAATTTGTATAATCCATAAACGTATATATAAAAAAAGTTCCGCCCTGGTACGCTGTTCTACGGGAAGCGTGGCGGATTCTAGCAATGCAAATGTACGACTTTCTTTTGGAATATCCAAGAGCTTCGGACAAATCAATTCATTTTTAACTATTTTAAAGCCTATTCTTATCCCCATGCGATCGGTTCCACGTGTCGTAATCGGAATACGTAGGGGTATCATCCCAAAAGGATGATTTCCTTCTTCTGCGGTGTTTGGGCTTTTTATCGTAGTCATCCCCACTGGAAAATATGCTTTTGAGTATTACATAACCTACCAAAAGTATTATCAGAGCGTCCATATATTCATGTTTTAAGTGTTTTGAAATCAGTATGTAAAGTTACAAAACAATATCCATATAGTCAAATAATCACAGAGAAAATTCGCAAGAAAAACGCTGTCAGAAAATACCTAAACAGGCGACAGCTTCCTCTTTTGTCTCCCGGACAAACTGCAAGAGAATACCGGGATTGATGTAGCGGTTTTGGTATTTGCAGGTAAGGTGCAAATGGGGACCGGTACTGCGCCCCGTGTTGCCGGTAATGGCAATCACCTCGCCGGGCATGACGGAAGCCCCCCGACGAACCAGCACTTGGGAAAGGTGGCAATAGCTGACGGTGTAACCGCCGTGACGGAGGGTGACGAAGTTACCCGAACGCCTGTCGTACCCCACCTTGACCACCACGCCCGACAACATGGCGTAAGCTTCTTCACCTTTGGCACGCAGGTCGATCCCGTTGTGCCGACTGCGCTTCTTGCTGAAAGGGTCGATACGGAAACCATAAGGCGAAGTGACAGTAATACGCTTCAACGGATAGGAGACGCTCATGTATCGCCGCACCCACTCGCCATACTCATTGGCAGGGGATTTCCCTGCCGTAGAAACAGATTCCTTGTCTTGACAGAAGACCTTTCCCGCTTGGGGAAGGTCTTTTTTTGTGTCTATGCGACAGACCGGCTGCCGCCCGGCTACGGTGTGGAACTGCGCTTTAGCGGACAGACACACCGAAAGCATGGATAATATAAGAATCACTTTCATACGGACAAAGGTAGGGAAAGAACTTCGGACACCTTTCATATAGTGGATGAAAAGCACTGAACTTTAACCTTGTATAGGCAATCATACCCGGTAATCATACCCGTAGCCGCCACACGCCGGAAGTGGGTTGGATTTTCCGTTTGGAGTATGATTGACAGTCTGATTTTTCCGTGTTTTCATAAATAACTTCAAAAACGGAACGATTTATCGTTTCCGCCCGATGCAGGCGCAGACGATGAATTTATTTTGCCCCCAAAAGTGAACTTATACCCAAAGGATTATGAACTATCAACACAAATTCAAGGAGGAAGAAATACCTTACGGCATCCTCGAAAAATTCGGGCTGACCCGCGAAATGATCGGCGACTTGCCGCAATCGGTGTTGCAACAGGTGTGTGACGGCTACCGTTCGCCTGTGCTGCCTATCCATATCACGGATGAAGGAGGGAATATCATACAAGGGCGCACACGCTTCGCATTGGTCAGAACCGAAACAAGGGAAGCGGACATCCTGTTTTATCCGGTACTTGCCCAAAGCCGGTTGGAGCAATTCAGCGAGGCAAACCGCCAAAAGCTGGAAGCCGGGAAAGCGGTGATGGCTGCCATGACCGATGCGGACGGCAGACAAGTGCAAGCCTTCCACCAGATAGACGAAGGCACCAGACAGATTCTTTCCGTGCCGACACCCGTCATCGGCCGCAACCTGCAATACTTCTGCGATTATTTTGAACTGAGCAACGCCGAACTGAACTGTCTGCAGAACGGTGAGCCTTTGACACTGGTTGACGAAGGCAGTATGCTGACACTCGGTATCGACCTGCATGACCCTACCGGCATCCGCATCGGTATCGGGGATGAACGCCAATGGCGTGAACAGAACAAGAAGGGGTTGAAAAAATACAACTTCGGGTGCTTCGGCTGTTGGGTGATGGACGAACAGGGCAACCTGGACTATGTGGAGGAAAAGGAGTACAGTGAAGAGATGTGGGAGGAAATGAAGAAGAACGGGGCAGGCAAATTGAAAATGAAGAATTAAGAATGATGAATGAAAAATTGGAAACGGAAAGATTCTATCCGGAAGAAACGCTTGTGGAGAAGGTGCAGAGCGGCGTGTTCGGATGGCTGGGGTATGTGACCCACCACTCCAAGGCATGGAAACAGGAGTATGAGCGGTATTGCCGCCTGCGTGAACTGCCGATGAATGACGGAACCGCCTGGAAGTTCCTGCAAATGAAGCAAGAGGAACTGGAGGAAGCGATAGCGAACGGAGACGCTTGATTGAACCATTAAATAAGAGAATACAATATGTCTATCCGAAAGAATACCAATCCCCGGCCGTTGGATTTACCGCCGGAAATGCAAGACCTGTTGCTGCGTAACGGTATGCGTGGCTACCTTGCCGGAAGCAGCGAAGGGTTTGCCTTGATTGTGCAGGGGCATGATTCGCCCTTGCTGACCTATCCTATCGGCGAGAAGCAACTGCGTGCGCTGACCGACTGGGGCACGAACTCCGCCAACAAACGGTGTTACAATACCTTTGCGAGCATCGTGGCCGCCGACTTCGACCTGCCGAAAGACTTCATACATGCCCGGAACGCCAACGGACGGGTCGCCATGGGACTGCACGGCTACCGTACCGGTGCCGGAGAGTATGGGCGTGTGGGAATGCCCATGCGTCCTTTCCATCCGATCTGCCACGGCTTTCTCGGCTGGACACCCCGGCAACAAGGGGGCTTCCACCTGCGGCGCATCGGCGGAGACCTCTACTATCCCGGTGCGCCTATCGTGCCAAACCGCCCTGACGGACGCATGAAACCGGGGGAACTACAATCGGGCGGCTACGGCTTCTATTACAAAGGACACGCTACCGCCCCGGTAGCGGAGAGGGATGTGCTGAAAGAATTGCAGAGCGTGGTGACGCCCATACACCCCCGACAGAGAAGCACTGAGTCTGCCAAGCCCTACAAGGAACTGGTAGCCTCGCCGGTGTATTTCACCAACGAGAGATGGCAGGAATGCCTGGCAAGCCACGGTATTATCGTGGATAGCGAGACACGAACGCTGACCGTGCAGTCGGCTGCGGTGGATGCGGACCTGCAATATGACCTGACAGAGGAGGAACTTGCCGCACTGACCGCCAACACATTGGAAGAAGCTACGGCGGAAAAACGGCTGGAAATCATCAACGGGGTAATCCAAGACGATTATGACGGCAAAGTGACGTTGGAAATGCTGAATGGCAGGGAGACTGTGAACCTGTCCTTGCACCCGGAGGTGCTGGAAGATTTGAACAGCCGGTTGGCCGTGGGGCAACAACAGGCGGAAAGGATTGCCGGCGGTATGCCGGTGGAAGCGGAACGGGAGCTGCGAGAGGGATTGCCGAGGGGCGGCGTGGCAATGAACGGCAACGACCTTGCGGCAATCCGTCCCGACAAAGGCTGGTACCGGGAAGGAAAGCATGGCAGGGAGGTGACAGTGGATGACATCCGTGTGGAGCCGTCCGGACAAGAGGGAACATACAAGATGACCGCCATTATCGACGGCGAACGGGTGAGCCACGAGATTACGCAGAAGCAATACGACAAGTTTATGGCTATTGACGACTACCACCGCCTGAAGCTGTTCTCCAAAGTGTTCGGCGAGGTGGATATGAAGTCGAGAGACCGGACCCCGTTGGGAACGAAAATCGGTGCCGCCCTGCTTGCCGGCGCAGCCGTGGCTGCGGAACTGGGGCATGACCACCACTGCCATTCAAGACCGGTGATATTCGCCGAACATCACCACCACGGGCCTGCGCCACACCCCTACTTCAAACCGGGAGTGGATACGCCTATGGATGTGGCCGCACGAAACTTTGAGGCGGCGGCGAATGAGCATATCCGCCACGAGATGCGCCACGGAATGTAAACCCATAAAGAGAACACAACACAAACACACCTTTATATTATGTCGGAACTGACCTATGAAGATTTCAAACAACGCATCAACATCCAAGAGGTGTTGCAGGATGCCGGGTATCATTTGAACCGGAAGGACGGTATCCGCTACCCCTCTTACGTTCGCCTGGACAGCAACGGCCGCCGTATTCGTGGTGACAAATTCATTGTCACCCGGAACGGCATGTGCTGCTTCCAACCGCCCGAACAGCGGAACTACAACATCATCTCCTTTATCAAGGAGCATCCGCATTTCTTTGCGGAATATACGCCGGGGATGTCGAAGGACAGGCTGGTGAACCTTGTGTGCAACCGCCTGCTGAACCAACCTGTCACGGAACGGAATGCCCGTGTCTTGAATCCGGAGAAGCAAAACAAACCCTTCAACGCCAATGATTACGAATGGCAGAGCTTTGACTTGGGCAACTGGGAGAGCCAGAAGAAATTCTATCCTTACTTCAAGAACCGTGGCATCGATCTTGCCACCCAACGGCTGTTTGCCGACAATATCTTCCTGACCACCAAGCTGCGGACGGACGGGAAGCGATATACCAACCTCTCGTTTCCCTTAACCCTGCCGAACAAGCCGGATGAAAAAGCCGGATTGGAGGAACGAAGCCGCCCGAACCGGGAGGGAAAAATGGTGTATAAGGGCATGGCCGCCGGAAGTAACGCCACGCAAGGAATATGGATAGGTAATCCGGGACACTTGGCTTTACCTGAAGTGAGAAACGTGTATTGGTTTGAGAGTGCGCTCGATGCGATGGCTTTCTGCCAGTTGAACGCAAGTACACTGAATATGGAAGATTCGGTGTTTGTCTCCACTGGAGGGTCGCCGAGCCAGCAACAATTCAAGGGGATGATGGCAGAGACACCGACTGCCACACACCACCTTTGTTTTGACCGTGACCGTTCCGGACAGGTATTCGCTATCAATTTTGCGCTGACCCATGCCGGAAGGGAGTTCTCCGGTTACCTGTCGAAAGCCGGGAATTTAATCGTGCAAGATTGCAGTGGGGGTTATCAACGCCATGAAATAGCAATGGAACCGTTTGACTTCAAGAAAGTGACAGCGAGCCTGGGCATAGATACCTTGAAACCCGATTTGGAAGATGCGGTTCTCAAATACATGAAAATGGGTGACGGATATTTGCAGGAGATGTATATGAACCGTAGGGACAATTATGAAACCAGCCGTACTGACGGTGCGACAAACAAGGAGGAACTGGAGGAAATGGAAAACGACCTGCACGCTATCTCCAAAGCTCTACAAATGCTATCCCGGTCCGGCACACCTGTGATGGGAAGCATCATCTATGAGCCGGCGGCTGAAGGTTACAAGGACTGGAACGACCAATTGCTTGACAAACGGATGGAAACGGAAGAAAAGGAACTTGATGATCGGGAAATCAGTGGCAGGGCTACCCTGAACCGCGCCTTGTCCGATTTGCCCGAAGTCAATCCCGGACATATCCGTACCGGCCTGTATGATGAAGCAGACCATGAAGCCGTACGCAAACGGATTGAACGGGCAGAGAAAGTCGTGCAATCTTTTGAAGTCAATGACAGGGGAATGCCGGACAAAGGTTTCCAGGAGATGTATGAGATACAGGAAGAACTTGCCCGGTTGGAAACGGATATAACCAACTCACTTTCGGGCATGAGAGAAGAATACCAACCCCGTTTTCACCGATAATCCCCATGAAGCCTATGCAGACCGCCCACTACGGAACCCTTGTCATCCGACCGCGTTCCATGCAATTTGCCATTGATGAACTGCCCCTGCTCCTGCTTTGCCTTGCCGGATACGGCTGTGCCTGGATAGAGAACCTTGCCGGTAGCGGTATCTTGTCAGGGGCTTCCGTGCTGTGCAGCCTTTACCTGCTGTACCGGTTCATCTACCTGCGCCGTACCGAATACCTTATCAGCAGCGAACAGATAATCTACCGGCATGGCGTGTTCAGCCGAAGCTACGACTACATGGAACTGTACCGTGTAGTGGACTTCAGGGAACACCGCAGCTTCCTGCAACAACTGACCGGGCTGAAAACTGTGAGCGTGTATTCGGGAGACCGCATGACCCCCAAACTGGATATACGCGGCGTGGAATACCGGACGAATCTTGTCGATCATATCCGTGAACGAGTGGAAACCAATAAACAACGAAAGGGTATTTATGAGATTACAAACCGTTAGCCTCCTGCTGCTTATGAGCATTCTGTGGGTACAGCGTGCAGTGGCACAATATGTGCAGACTAATCCGCTGGAGTGGATGGCACTTGCCGAAGGAAATGAGGCTATCAATGGAGAGATAGAGAGCCAGACGGACGGGCAACTGCGCACGGCTGCCTTGCAGAACACCATTGCCGCCGAGTTCAATAAAATCCATGAATGGGAACGGAAATACAGCAGCTACCTGCAAACGGCCAGCGGGTATGCTTCCTCGCTGAAAGCCGCCACCACGTTGTATGAGGACGGCGTGCGCATCTTCATTTCACTGGGCAGGCTGCGCAAGGCTGTAAGCGATAATCCGCAGGGCGTCATCGCCACGTTGTCGATGAACAACCTGTATATCGAGACCGCCACGGAACTGGTGACGGTCTATACGCTGCTGTGGAATGCCGTAGCCACCGGAGGACCGCAGAATATGCTGACAGGTGCGGAACGGAGTGAAACGATGTGGGCGTTGGCCGATAAATTAGGCGCATTCAATAAAAAACTCAACCGCCTGTGCCTGGGCATACGCTACTATACGATGATGGACGTGTGGAACAACATCACCTCCGGGATGATTGACCGGGACAACAGCGAGATAGCGCACCTTGCCTTAGACCGGTGGAAACGGGCGGCAAGAGCGGCGAGGTATTAACGTAAGAAGAAAGAGCACATGAAGAAACGGCTTGGATATTACACCGGATTTATCCTGCTGCTATTGGCAGGGACGGCAAAAGTGCAGGCACAGATTGACCCGACACTGGCCGGGATGATACTGGGCTACACCAACAAGGCGGAGAAAGAGCTGAAAAGCCAGGAAAAGGCGATGCTGATGCAGACAACCGGACATCTCTGGATGCGGGAAGAAGTGGAAGGAACGACCGATTTGCAACGGACATTCAACAACTATCTTGATTCGTTCCGGGATATCGTGTGCTATGCGGCACAAATCTATGGCTTCTACCACGAGATAGGACGGCTGTCGGACAACATGGGCGACTTGTCGAAGCAACTGAGGCAGCACGCTGAAGGGGCTTTTGCCGTGGCACTGACACCCCGGAGGAATCAGATTTACCGTGACCTGATATTGGGAAGCGTGGAAATCGTGAACGACATCCGGCAGGTGTGCATGAGCGACACGAAAATGACGGAAAAGCAGCGCATGGAGATTGTATTCGCCATACGCCCCAAACTGAAACGGATGAACAGGAAGCTGAAGCATCTGGCACTCGCCGTGAAATACACCTCGTTTGCCGACGTGTGGGCGGAGATTGACGAAGGCAGCCGGCCAAGACCGGCGGACAAGGTTGGAATCGTGCAGGCTGCCATGCGCAGGTGGAAACGTAGTGGAAACAGATAACGAACAGGAAATGAATAACATAAACACAATCGGAGACGACAATGGGAAAATGGGCAACAATCTTGGGAATAGGTAAGAAGGTGGCCGGACACCCGGCGACACAAGCCACGGCACGCAGTATCGGAGGTGCACTCGTGCATCCCCGGCGCACGCTTATCGGCTTGGGACACGGTGCGAAAGCGGCGGTAGTGGGCGGCGGCATGGGGTATCTCGCCTGGGAGAACCTCGTAAACGACAAACCGGTGGTACGTGCAGCTGCGGAGGTGCTTGTAGGGGAAGAAACGGTGGACAAGGGATTGGAACTTGCCGGGAATGCAGCGGACAAGATTGCAGACGTGGCGGACAAGACCTGTAAAAGCATGGAGGGAGTGGAACAGTCCGTATCATCGGCCAACGAGACGCTGAGCGGCATGAGTACCTTCCTGCGGAACATGACCGGCGGCAACGGCATGGATATGCTGGGAAACTTCTTCGGCAATCTCGGCAAGGGGAACGTGTCGGGACTGGGCATCTTCGGGCTGTTGGCTTCCGCCATGCTGGTGTTCGGACGCTTCGGATGGCTGGGAAAGATTGCCGGGGCGTTGCTGGGCATGATGCTGATTGGAAACAACTCCAAAGTGGCACAACCGCTGGCTCCTGCGGTGGGTGAGGAACAGGGACGGTCGGGAAGAATGAGAAGGTAATGAAGAATGAGGGATTAAGAATTTACTTCTGAAGACAAACACAAAAAGAGACACAATGAATATCGGATTATTGGCAGTAGACAGCCGTTACCCTAACCTCGCACTGATGAAAATCAGCAGCTACCACAAGGCTCAGGGCGATCGTGTGGAGTGGTACAGTCCGCTCAGCCGATACGACAAGGTATATCTGGCGAAAGTATTCACCTTTACGCCGGATTACGCATATTTCCTGAACGCCGACGAAGCGGAACGAGGGGGAACCGGCTATGACATAGGAAAGGTGCTACCTCCGGATACAGACAGGGCCATACCGGATTACAGCCTGTATGGGATAGACAAAAGAACGGCTTACGGCTTTCTGACACGGGGATGCCCGAACCGGTGCAAATGGTGCGTAGTACCCCAGAAAGAAGGGAATATCAATCCTTATATGGATATAGAGGAGATTGCGGTGGAGGGGCGTAACCGTATCATCCTCATGGATAACAATGTGCTGGCCTCGGACTACGGACTGGGGCAGTTGGAGAAGATTGTCCGGATGGGGTTGCGTGTGGACTTCAACCAAGGCTTGGATGCCCGGTTGGTGACGGACGAGACTGCCAAACTGCTTGCACAGGTGAAATGGCTGAAACACATCCGCTTCGGTTGTGACACACAGGCGCAGATAGCGGAATGCGAGCGTGCCACGGCTCTGATAGATAAATACGGATACAAGGGGGAATACTTCTTTTATTGCATCCTGCTCAATGATTTTGAAGAATCATTTTCCCGTGTGAACCATTGGAAACAGAAAGGGAGGCGTTTTCTGCCCTACTGCCAGCCGTACCGGGATTTGCACAATCCCAACCAAAGCATTCCCCAATGGCAGAAGGATCTGGCAGGCTGGGCCGATAAGAGATGGATATTCCTGAGCTGCGAGTTCAAGGACTTCATACCGAGAAAAGGATTCAAGTGCAGCGCATATTTTAACCATAAAACGGAGACGAATGAAGGTTTTGAGCTTGTTTGACGGAATGTCATGCGGACAGATTGCCTTGAAACGACTTGGCATCCGGACGGAAACATATTACGCCTCCGAAATAGACCAACACGCTATCCGGCAAACCCAACTGAATTTTCCGGACACGATACAACTCGGCGATGTCACACAAGTGGACGTGCGCCAACTGGAGCCGATAGACCTGCTGATAGGCGGAAGCCCCTGCCAGTCGTTCTCCTTTGCCGGGAAACGAGCAGGGATGTCCACCATAGACAAGGAGGAAATCTATACGTTGAAGCGTTATTTGGAATTGAAGCGTGAAGGCTTCCTGTTTGAAGGGGAATCATACCTGTTTTGGGAATATATGCGTATCCTGACAGATATTCGCATGTACAATCCTGATGTGCTGTTCCTATTAGAAAATGTGGAAATGGGCAAGAAATGGGAACGTGTACTGAGCGAGGCTATCGGGATATTCGGGGTGCATATCAACTCCGCCCTGGTGTCGGCACAGAATCGTGCCCGCATCTATTGGACGAACATACGGACAAAAAAGGTCGGGCTGTTCGGTGAACTGCACGCCGACATTCCGCAACCTCAAGACCGGAAGATATTCCTCCGGCACATCGTAGAGGAAGAAGCGGACAAGAAATACTACTTGAGCGAAAAGATGATGGGCTGGCTGAAAAGGCATGGCGAGAAACGGAATACCGACATGAACGTGCTGGGAGACAACGACAAAAGCCACTGCCTGACGGCTACCGCACAGGCCAAAGGAAACCTGACCACGAACTATGTCTGTATGGCCATGCGTGGACGAGAGACCTGCCTCACTTCCCGGAGGACGGAGTATGGCAAGCGGATACGCAAGGCATACGAAGCCGGCAGCATTGCCGAACCCCGAAAGAACATCCAACAGCTTGAACCCCGGACGGACGGCAAGACAAACTGCCTGACGAGCGTGCAGAAAGACAACCTGATATGGGCTGGTCTGGCCGGATGCAGGCCGGACAGAAAGGGAAAGACAGGCACTTGTTCCCAAAATCCGCTCCCCTTTGGAGAAATATGTATGTCGTGCGGACGCATCCGCCGCCTGACACCCACGGAGTGCGCACGCCTGCAAACCATACCGGAATGGTACCAATGGAAATGCAGCGACACGCAACAATACCGTATGTTGGGAAACGGCTGGACGGTGGAAGTGATTGTACACATATTCAGCTTTTTAAAAGATAACATCCATATAAACATCGCCTGGCAACAGGCTTGAAATAAAAGACAATGAACTATACGCAAGAAATGAACCTGGTATCGAAAAGCGGCTATTGTATGCCGTTTGAGGAGAAAAAAGGAGAAGTGAACCTGACGCTGGGCTACGGGAAGCAGATCCACCCGGTGACACAGGAGGAGTTTTTCCACCACGGCGTGGACTTCGCCACCCACCGCTATATCCTTACCGCCGTAGCGGACGGTGTGGTGTCGGGTATCGGCAGCACACCCACGCACGGGTTGTACCAAGTAATACGCTACGGCAAGTATGAAGTGACCTACGCCCACCTTGCCAACGCACTTGCCCCCTTCGGCGCACGGGTAAGGGCCGGAAGCGTGGTAAGCATCAGCGGAGACCTGCTGCATATCGAAGTGAAGTATGACGGGGAGGAAATCAATCCGATGGAGTTCCTTGCCATGCTGTACGGCAACCTGCTGGCAATGCGGCAGCAAGGACATCCGGATATGCCGGAACTGGAGACGATGGAAATGGATATTCCGACAGATTATGACGATGACCGGGAGGAAATCGAGGTACTGATGCTGCGCTTCTATCCGGAGTACCTGCTGGAAGTGGGCAACGGCGGCTACCGTGTGCCGGAGCATACGGAACAATCGCTGCGCAACATCTTCTCGCTGTCCGCCGTGAAAAACTATTTCTATGAAACGATGCCCTCGCTCGCCAATCCGCTGGGGATAGGCAGCCGCTCGATGCCGATAGCAGCCAAAGTGCAGAACCTGCTTATCGGTGACTTCCTGAACTACCTTGCCCTGCGTCATGAAATTTTTCTCTCCACACTGAGTGAAAATGATAAAAAAAAACGGCAGACCAAGCCGTAGCGACTTGCGGCATGGTGGACCCGCTTACCGATTTGGAGATAGACGTGCAGAGTTTTGACATTCCCCGGCTGGTGACGGTATATCCCGACAAGGCCGGAATGCGGTGGTGGACGAAGGCATGGTTCAATAACCGGGAAGAAGGCGAAGCCTCCGTGGAAATCAGCCGGCAAGTGGCGGTAAAGTTCATCCAAGACCTGATTGACAAGGATACGATGCTGGAAGAATACTTTCCCAAACAGATGGAAGTGTACCACCACGCCATAGAACAGACCAAAGAACAACTATTGCAACAAATGAATCTGACATGAGCAAACCCCGACAGACCCGGCATTTTGCAGAAATCGAATATTGCCTGCAAAACTACTTCAACAGCCAGCTGGCTCCCGTGATGAAGGAAGCCCAAACCTACCTTACGCAAAAGCAGGTGGAAGAAATCGGTGCATACCACGCCAGTACTGCCGGCGTGCTACGTTCTCTCGCCAACGGTGCGAACGGAATGCCGGACGACTCCTTGCCGTATCTCCGGCAGACCGGCGAGTGGAACAGCAAGACAACAGAGGATTATGTGGCAATGTGCCGGGAACGGATAACCGCCACCCCGGAAACCGTGGAAGACCTGAGCCTACTTGCCGGAGAGTGGCGCAATGCCGTTGTAGCAGAAATCGGTAGGGAACGGTACGAGGAACTCTCCAAGGAACTGGGTGGAGACCTCGCCTTTGCCTACGTGGACTACCGGGTGGAACAGATGATGATTGACCGAATGGCGGTCGAGCAGATGCCGAAATCATCCGTGGAGTATATCCTGCGGAAAGGTGCGGAAGGAAGCCTGCTGGGATTGGCGCAAGGCATGATGAAGTCGCCCCTGCAACAGGAGATAGAACGGCGTGGCGAAGCCGCCTACCGGCCAAGCGGTGCGGAGAAAGCATGGGGTACAGCGGTGGGTTTCGGCATGGACACCGTGACGACGGGCGGTATTTCCTCGTGGGGAAGCCTTATCAAGCTGGGCGGCGTGGAAGCGGTAAGCTATGCGGTGGGGAAATTCATGGACGGAACGGAGGATGCTCCAACCATGACAGTGGAAGATTGCATCAGCCGTGGCGTGTTCGGCAGCGAACATAATGTGTTCGCCGACTTCCGTGCGCAAGGCAAGGTCATAAAATCCTACGAGAGTCCTTACATCCTGTCACTCAACGAGCGGTTGGCCCAAAAGATGGGCATACTGACCGAGAAACCGCTTTGGACGGAACTGATGGAGACCGGGGCGCAGGCTTCGCAAGCGTGGCCATTCCCGACCTACGAGCCGCCTTCCAACGAGCGCAAACCCGGACACGGGGATGTGCCCATGGTGGTGGCACCCGGACGAGAAGAAGAATACCTGGCGATGATGCAGGAGGAAAAGGAACGTGCCGAAACTGCGAAAAGGGAAACGGAAGAAACGGCTATGGAACAGGATAATATGGTGGACAAGCATCCTACGGAGAGCGATGAAACGCAGGGAAAGAGGAATGAAAACGGCTGGGGCGACTTGTTCGGCGCTTTCGGGCTGGACGGTCTGGGCGACATCGGCCAAAACTTGGGCTATGTCATTTCCATGCTGCCCGACATCCTTTTCGGGCTGTTTACCGGCAAGTCGAAATCACTGCTTCCGCAAAACAACCTGTTGCCCATCGCTTCCATATTGGCCGGTATGTATGTGCGGAACCCGATGCTGAAAATGGTACTGATAGGCATGGGCGGCGTGAACCTGTTGAACAAAGCCGGACATGAAGCCCTTGGACGGCAAGGGAACAAAGCTGTACAATCCTACAAGGTATATGCCGATGAGCCACTCAATCCACGCATCGCCAACCCGGTACTGCAAGGGAACAGCCTGATTGCGGTGATTGACAAAGTGCCGTGCTGCATCCAACTGACCGACAATGTGGTGGATGCCCACCGTAGCGGCGCACTGCCCCTGAACACGCTCGCCAACGCCGTGCTTGCCAAGAACGATGAAATGCGGCAAATGGCACAACAGAACTACCGGGTCGCCGAAGCGGAACGGAACGAGGGCCGGGAACGCACAATCCTACTCAAATAATCAAACAACCCTATAAACACAACAGCAATGAAAGAAAAAAGTCCACGTGAACAATCGGCCGCCCACCAACAGACAGCACTCCTGGTAAATGCCCTGAACGGTGCGGTTGCCAGTAGCGGCTACTGGCTGAATGCGGCGGGACGGAATTTGCCGAAATTCTATCCGAAGGGTGTAGCTGTCAGTCCGTTCAACTCCCTCGTATTGGGTATGCACACCGACCAAAGCGGCTACAAGACCGGGCTATATACGATGTTCTCCGACGCAAAGCAGCGTGGAGAGGCAATATTGCAACAGGAGCACGGCGTGCCGTTCAACTGGTACAAGTGGGACAAGTACGTGAACCGCCATAATCCGAAAGATACGCTGTCCCGTGAGGCATACAAAGCCTTGCCCGAAGCACAGCAGAAGCTCTACAAGGGAGTGCGCCAACGGGAAATCATGGTCTTGTTCAACATCGACCAGACCACTCTGCCGATGGCGGATGCGGAGAAATATCGGGATTTGCAACAACGCTTCGGCAGCCGTGCAGACCGGGGCTACCTGCAAAGCGAGGAACGGCAGTTGCGCAGCACGGTGAACCGGTTCGTGGCGCAGGTCAGGGAACACCTGCTTCCCGTGCGCAAGGATGCCGCAGGCATGGCGCACTTCGATACCGCCAAAGATGCCGTCTATATGCCCGAAGCGAAACAGTTTGAACACTACGAGGACTATGTGCAAGAACTGATGCGCCAAGTGGCAGGTGCCACCGGGCACGCCCAACGGCTTGCCCGTGAAGGCATGGTGATGCAAGGCGGCAAAGCCCCCTCGGAAGATGCCGTACGCTATGAGCGGCTGGTAGCGGAACTGGCCTCCGGCGTGAAGATGATGGAACTCGGACTGCCTGCCCGGTTAGCGGACGACAGCCTGCCCCTGGTGGAACACTGGACACGGGAACTGCAAGAGAATCCGCACTACATAGACGCTATCGAAAGCGACGTGAACAATGCGCTGGGGGTCATCCGAAAGGCGGAACAGGGTGAGAAAGTGGAATATGCCACGCTGCGCACGCAACGCCAGACCTCGGAAATGCAGGGACGGCAGGGGCCGCAGGTGGATGCCCGTGAGAGTGCCATACTGGTGGATATTCTCCGTAGCGGGGGAATGGCGATAGACGGACGCAACTTCCCTTCTCCTGAAGCCCGGAATACGTTTCTGGAGAAATTCGATCTGGGCTATTACGAACGGCAGAAGAACGAAGCCTTGTCGAGGGTGACGGACGAAGATGCCGATGTGGTGGAGATAGCCTATACCGAAGCACTCGCCTACGGTGCGAAGATTGCCACAGCGTGCCGGGAATACCTGCCTACAGAATGGAACACGAAAGGAAGCTACCGGATAGCGGAGGAACTGAAAAGCGTGCCTGACCGCTCCACCAAAGAAATGGTGGTGGTGCGCGACAGGGAGACCGGGATTGCCGACGTGGTGCTGCCTGCCGGTGCCACCACAGGTGGCCACGTGGTACTGTCCGCTACGGACAGACGTCCGTTTTACCTGACTCCCGATGAGGTGATGCCTGCGCAGGAACGGTCGAAACAACAGGCAAGGGTCGTCACCAACAACCTGCCCGGATTCTCTAAGCAACAGATAGCGGGCGCATTGATGAAGCAAGGAGCAAGCTATGTGCGCTTCTTCAACAAGGACGGCCTGTTGGGGTACCGTCCCGATGACAGTTACTTCAAGGACAAGGAGGTGTTTACCGCCAAGCTGACCGGCAAGGAGTTGCAAGTGCAGGCGACGCTTGATGTGGCGGAGGCGGTAGATAAAGCCACTAACGTACAGTTTGAGCGCATACAAATGTTGCGTGACGACAATAACCGTTGGGCACTCTACCTGAAGCCCGTAGAGGGGGAAGCCTTCAGCATCTATCCCGACAAGGAGGACTTGAACCGCTTCTTCTCCGCCGTGAAGCAGAATGAACAGAAGTCGGCACAGGGGGTACGCATGGAACTGGCGCAGAAATATTATGCGCTCGGCACCGACCGCCCCGAACTAAGACAGGACTTGTTCGGCACGGCATCTACGGACGTGGACGTATCGCTTATCAAGCGTGTGAATATCTTCCGGGCCAAAGACGACAAGTTCCTTTGTGTGCCGCAAATCGAGGGAATGGGGAAAGTGGAAGCCCGTGAAGTATCACGTCAGCAATGGCAACGGCTCTGGGTTGCGGAGGATATGGCCGGGTATAAGACACGGCTGGCGGCCACGCTGTTTGCGGACGTGCTGAAACAGGCACAGGAGGCGAAACAGGCGGAAAGCCAAGTGGAGACTTCGGAAGTGGAGCATGGAAGGGAAAAGGAACAAGTGAAGGCTGACGGGGCGAAAGGACAGACGGACTGGAGGAATTTTGAGGAGTTGAAAGCCAAACACCCCGATGCCGTGCTTCTCTTCCGCAGCCGTGACTTCTATGAATCCTACAAGGAGGATGCGGACAGAATGGCAAACGTGCTGGGGCTTGACGTGTCGGAACGTGACGGAGGGATTCACGTGGCTTCGTTTCCCAAAACGGCATTGGACACTTATTTGCCCAAGCTGGTACGGTCGGGAGTGAGGGTCGGAATCTGCGATGAACTGCCTCGTAAGGGAGTGTCCGAAATGGACACCCCCGTTGAGAATGAGCAACGTCCGGCCCGACGGATGTAGTGTGTAACGTATGAGAGAAACATATACCTATTATATAATAATGAGCAAGAATCAAGAATATGCAGAACGGTATGCGAATTTTGCCATGGTACAGATGCGCAAGTACGGTATTCCGGCTTCGGTGACGTTGGCACAAGGTATACTGGAAAGTTCCAACGGACAAAGCCGACTGGCACAGAAAGAGAATAACCATTTCGGTATCAAGGTGACTGCGGCATGGATAGAGGGTGGCGGCAAATACGGGCTGTATACTGACGACAAACCGGATGAAAAATTTTGCAGCTATGCTACGGTGGGTGATTCCTACGAGCATCATTCCCGCTTCCTGAAGGAGAACAAGCGGTATGCGGATTGCTTCAAACTGGCGGCTGACGACTACAAGGGCTGGGCGCAAGGTCTGGAACGTGCCGGGTATGCCACCGGAGGGAACTATGCCGCCAACCTGCAACGGATTATCGAGGTGAACGGCCTTGACAAGTATGACCGTATGGTGTTGGAAGCAGGGATTTCGCAAGGCAAGGCTGCCACGGAGCACTACTCCTTCCCGGTGGAAAGGAATGAGTTCCTGTTGGTGACTTCCCCTTTCGGGATGCGTAGAGACCCGATGAACCCGGACAAACAGCAGATACACAAAGGCATCGATATCCAGACAAATCGGGAGGCGGTGCTTGCCACGGAGGATAAAGGAAAAGTGGTGGCGGTCAATCAAAACGCCGACACGCCGGGCGGCCGATCCGTCACGGTGGAGTATGAACGTGCGGACAACAGCAAGGTACAGGTAAGCTATCATCATCTGGAGGCGGTAGGCGTAAAAACAGGTGACACGGTGAATGCCGGGCAACAGCTTGGCGTGTCAGGAAGTACCGGCACACGGACAACCGAAGAACACCTGCATCTGGAAGTGAAGCAAATTACTACAGATGGAACCCTGCGTGAAGTGAATCCTGCGGCTTACCTTGCCGAAATAGCACAAAAAGGGAACATCGGGCTGCAACTGCTTTCGGACGGCAAAGACTTGATGGCTAAATTCCGTACGCAAGAGGACGAAACTCCGGCAACCGGTTTGGCTGATTCACCGGAAGATTGGATGAAAAAGCTGCTTTCCTCGGAGGACAGCGGTATCCGGATGAACGGTAACGACCCGATTATGGAGTTGGTGATGGGGATGTTTACCTCGCTGATGGCTCTTGCCGTGCAGATTGACGGCAAGGAACAGGAGCAGCAAATGGCGGCTGCAACCCAAGCGGCCTTGGAGAAACGCATCGACCTGTCGCAGCTCGTTCCCTCGCTGAAATCCTGTGAGCTGGTGATACAAGAGAGGGTAAGACCTGTGCTACACGCCAAAGACAGTACCGGCAGCTACTCGCACGAACTGAGTGCAGCTGAGATGAACCGATTGTCGCTGATACTGAATGACACGGCAATGCCGGACGAGAGCAAGCAGCAACGGATCGGTACGGCGGTAAATCATATGCTCGTGGCTGAACGTGCAGCCAGAAGCTATGAGCAGGGCGTGGAGCAACGTGGGCAGCCGGAAGGTTTGCAGATTCGATAATAAATATAGAAACGAAATAGTTGTGTAACAATTAAAAGTGTGATTTATGATTAAGTGTAATGTGACAATCAACGGCATTGTAAGCCGCACGGCTTCCATGCGTACCAACAAAGAGGGGAAATCCTACATCGGCTTTGCCGTGAAAACGACCATTCCTGCCAAAGCAGGCGGCTGCAAACAAGTGGAGATATTCGTGTCGAAAGACGGAACGGATGCGGAACTGCCTTCCTATGTGGTCGGGCAACGTATCGGGTTGAAGGGAGTGCTGACTTTCCGCAAGCGTGAAGAAAACCTGTATTTCAATTTCCATGCCGAGAGCGTGGACTTTCTCCCGGAAAACGAACGTGATGCGATTGAAGGCACTATCAAGTTCCGGGGTACGGTGGGCAAACAGGTAGAGGAAAAGAGAGACAAGAGGGGCAATCCCTACTGGGTATTCTCTGCCTTCAGCACGGAGAAGCACGAGGAAAACTTTTCCTTTACATGGGTGCGCTTCATCTGTTTTACCGCTGAAAAAGATGGTTGGCTCCAACCTAAAGCACGTATCTGTGCCAAAGGAGTGTTGGAACTCTCCGTATATCTGGACAAAATCAACCTCTCCTGCCGGGTGGAGGAAATGAGGGAATGGGTGAAACCGGCTGTAACGAATGAAACTAAATTTTGAGCATGGCAGGAAAAAGATATAATCCGGATGGACCAAGTGCAGAGGAACGTGCGCTTGAACGGTTTACGGAACTGATGATAAAGAAAATATCGTCTATCAAGGGAGACTGGAAGAAACCGTGGTTTACCGAGAACTTTATGGCATGGCCGAAGAACCTGTCCGGACGAGAATATAACGGGATGAATGCGCTGATGCTCATGTTGCTTTGCGAGGAAAACAACTACAAGCTACCGGTGTTCTGTACCTTTCAGCGTGTGTCGGGACTGAACTATTCGACGGACAGACAGGGGAATCATAAGCCATTGACGGATGCCAATGGGGAGAGGCTTCCGCAGGTGTCTGTCCTGAAGGGGGAAAAATCGTTTCCGGTATTCATTACCACGTTTACCGTGGTGGATAAGGAGACGAAAGAGAAAATCAAGATGGAGGACTATCGGAAACTGTCGCCGGAAGAACAGAAAAAGTATTCGGTATATCCCAAGCTGAACGTACATAATGTATTCAATGTGGCACAAACCAACCTCCGAGAAGCACGTCCGGAACTATATGAGAAGCTATGTGAACGGAACAACTTAAAACGCCCGGCCTCCCTGGACGATGAAAAAATGGCGTTTGCCCCATTGGATGAGATGATTGAAAAAAAACTGTGGGTGTGTCCGATTTCTTTGGAACATCAGGATAGTGCTTATTACAGCATTGCCAAAGATGCGATTGTGCTGCCGGAAAAGAGCCAGTTCATCAACGGGGAATCGTTTTACGGGACGCTACTGCATGAAATGACGCACAGTACGGGGGCTGAAGGACGCTTAGACCGTATCAAGCCAGCCGCTTTCGGAAGCCAAGAGTATGCCCGTGAGGAACTGGTGGCTGAATTGGGCAGTGCTTTGGTAGCCTCGCAGTATGGTATTACCAAGACAATCAAGGAGGATAGCGCACAGTATCTCGGTTCCTGGCTGGATGTATTGAAGGAATCCCCAGAGTTTCTGAAAACCACATTGTTTGATGTAAAAAAGGCTTCATCGATGATTGCACAACGGATTGATGCGGTGGCTGAGAAGATTGAGGCAAAAGCCCGGCCGTTCTATTGCTCTGTGGCATTTCTTCAATCTCAGGATGATACGGCAAGATTGGATGCATTCAAAGATAAAGGAGACTTTGAGGGGCTACTGAATGAAGCCACGGAGTATTATGACGGGAATGGCATGGATGAGATGTATACTTACAGATATCCGGCACAGCATGCGCATGATAACGTGCTCATTGAAAATGAGAAATGGGCATTGGTCTATAACGGAAGTGTCGGAGGAACTTATGACCTGATGTTGAAATATAGCGAAGAAGAGGTACGTGACCACATCCGTCGCTATGGTATCGGAAGGGCATCTGAAGATGTCAAGAATTTCGCAAAGGATATGGTAGCAAAAGAATACCTTTCAACAGTAAAAGTACGTTCGCCGAAGTTCGAGATGCCTACCGGTGACATTCTATGCGCTTACTATAACAGATTGTCTGATACACTGGATGTAGGGACAGTCGTAAACGGTAAATTTACGGAAAGGCACAGCTTTGCCTATGACCATGACAAAGACCTTACCGACAACCTGCAAAATGTCCGGACGGCTTTGGAAGCAATGCCCGAATATCAGTACCGGGGCGATGTTGCCGGCGAAAGGGTAAATCCTCAAATAGACCTCATGGATGCGGATAATGATGGCAACACGCAGGAGGTGGCACATGAGGAAAGGGAACAGGAGGATGAGTATGTGCCTTATCGGAGGGGAAGATAAGATGTTGAGTGCAAGGAGTGTATGGGCACATTCCTTGCACTGCTCTTTTTATTCTTCTATGAGCGTTAATTGCTCCGGACGGTCGGCAAACCAATAGGCATCGCTGTCAATATATACGCATCTGCCATTGACTGGCTTTCCAAAAGCCAACACTTCGTGGGGACCGAATACTACTCCGTGGTCGTTGGTGAAGATAACCCTGTCACCGACGGATAAATCCCGGTCTGTGTAGGTGACTTCGGAAAGTCGGTCGTAGAATATCGTACCTTCCGCTTCATACCGGGCTTTCCAACGCTGGAAATCCTCTTTATGACTCATGGTCATGCCAAAGGGGAATAACTCGGAGGGGAAAACTTCGGCTTCCGAATGGTCGGAGGCAATCAGGATAATGCTATCTTCGTCAATTTCCTTGGGGGCGGAAATCACTTTGTAAGCTCCTGAAGCCTTGCCGTTGTCGGGGTCGTTCCAATAAAGGATGTTGCCGTTCTTGATAAAATCGTACTTGCTCATTGTGTATAATTATTTAGTTGAAAATCAATATAAAGCATTCTTGTGTTGCCACTTCTAAACCACATTTTTTTGTCCTGCAATTTTCCAGCCATAAACTGCTGCAACATCGGGATATAGGGAACGTGTCAGTTTGCGGAAACCTCTTTCGTCTATCTCACCGTTGTAAATCTTGGCTGCTATACGTTCGGCTGTTTCTTCGTCTTTGGCTATGCGGTAAAGCACATAGTTGGTGCCATCATGGTGGTGCAGTATTCCACGTATGTTGTAGGCATCGCCGTACCATTCGGCATCCTCGCATCGGGTATGAAGTATGTTGGCAATGTTGTTACCAAAAAATTGAAAGGCATTTCTTCTGCCTTGCCATAGCCCTAAATCGGCAAACGCAATAATAATGCCATTTACCTTTTTATCAAGGTTGCCTCTTTCATCGGACAGGCCTAAATACACTTCGTCTGCCCATTCTTCATCAGTGAGTTGGTAATCCTTATTTTCCGTAATGGCACGCATATTTTCCAAATAGTTTTCACGCGCTTCATCATCATAAAGCATTTCGCTGCTCCAAATCATTTTCTTTTCCATTGTCTTACTCTTTAAATTGTTGGTTATGTACCTCCCCTTTCATTAGAGAATTTTTATCTCTACCAGGAGTTCTATTTTTACGTGCAATCCCATAACGGCTTGTCAGGCAAAATAAAGGCAAGGAATTTGGGGATTTTGATGCCGGGCTTGGAAAGCCTATTAAAATATTCAAATAACGGAGTGGTACTTGACGGATTTTGCGAGCCGTAACTTTGCAGAGTAAAAAGGAAGGCTTGGTAGATGGGAATGGCGGATTGAGCTAAAAGAGGTTAATTTGCTGAATTTATGGCTATGATTACAAAATAAATCTCATACAAGTTTGTTTTCTCAAATAACATTGTGTCCGACCGTCAATAATGGATTCTTTGATTCTCTATGAATAATGCAGGTATAATGCGGAATCCCATTTTTGAAGAAGGTAATCTGTTGTTTTTTCGTCCTTTTCTATTCAAGAAGGAACTGAGCCACAGAACACTTGTTTTTCCTTGTGCTGAAAAAATGGAAGGCGATATCCTGCTTGCAGTTTGCCTACTTCCAAAGACCATGTACCAGCGGATTTGGAACTGGAGTACGGATACATGGCTGAGCCGGAGCGGATGTTTAATGTCTTTGTTTTCTCGCTGGCTAAAATGTGGCGGACAAGGAGAATGAATATCTTTTGCATTCAAGAAGAGTACTCTATGATGCAAACTTGGATATTTATCCGGCTGGGCAGTTTGATTTGCAGAAACGTATGGCACAGACTTCCATTGGGAAAATAGGCGCATTGAACGAAAGTATTTTCAATGGACTTGTCGCCTGTTTGTCGAAAAGCAAAATGGTAAAGAATAAGTTTAGAAAGATGCTGCAAAATCAGTGAGTGTTGAATATGAAGGAGACAACATCGGAAAAGCAGTAAAGGATTGCGCTTGGAAGTGGTTCATGTAATGGATACGGATGGTTTCAGGTAAGCGGGAGACCATATAAAACTCATGTATCCTTCTTTTTTGGGTAAATCAGCAGTGTATGTTTGCTATTTTTTGCTTATATTTGCAGACAGACTGGTCTGTTTATTCAATTTAAAACTTAATATTATGGAAACTACAATCAACACTTTTTGTAAATTTAAAGAATACAAGGAAAAGAGAGTCAGAGAACTAATTCGGAAGTATAATGTTTTCTTGGGGATGCCTTGGGGATTGATTATTGTCATATGTGGAATATGTTGTTTGTTATTGTTGAATATCCCGAATTTTGCATCTAAGAATTCTTATCTAAAAGTAGCATTAATCCTTTCGTCAGCATTCGCTATTCTAGCTATTGTAAAATACATACGTTCTTTACAAATACAGAAAGTCGTTTATGACTGTTTGAATTGTTTTTCCGATTTTGAGAGTAAAATATGCAGTAAGATAGAAGTTGATACCCTGAGAAAACAGATGCAGGTTAATGACAATGAAATTGTGAGGCTTACATATTTGAATGATAATCTTGATTTAAAGTGTAAAATAATCAACAGAATACTCTGGATAAACTATCGCAAGTCGTTTATCTATACTATATTCAGCATGAATCTGGATGAATATAAGAAAATGATTGAGAACAAAACGGTTCTTTTGCAGGAAAGATGCAGTTATCGGCAATCGCAGAACAAATATAAGGCGGATATACAATTGTTCAAGACAAAGAATGAAGATTTGGCTAAGCGTATAGAAATAATCGAAAAAACTGTGGTTGATGACAAACAGGAGTTAACAAATGTAAATAAAGAGTTGAAATCTGCATTAGAAAGCAAAACCTTTATAAGCAAAATCCTTATAAGTGAAATCCTTAAAAGTGAAATCATATTATTTTTTACTGATTTAATTGAAGTTGTGTCGCAAATAAAAATACAGTAAAGATATGAGTAGAAATTATACGAATCCTTTTGATAGATATTCATCGCGTACCAAACGTCTGAACTATTATCTGCCCTTTCTTGGTTTTGGGAAATATATAAAGAATCGAGGAGACAATGAAGCATTTATCGGTCGTGAAGACATTTTATATAGGCTTAGAAACTGGATAACGAACAAGGACAAGACAGGTTCGTTTCTGGTAGCAGGATACAGAGGAATGGGAAAATCCTCGTTTGTGGAAAAAGCATTGTATAGTATAACCAGACAACGGCGCCGGAGCAGCAAGATTGAGTTCGTTTTCTTACTCCTTCATCTGCTGACTATGGCTTTTGTCTATTGCCAACTGCTTTCTAAAGATACTTTGTCGTACTGGCTAGCAGGTTGCGCATTGTTTTGCATGTTGCTGATATTTCTTTATGTGAAGAAATATCATATCGGTTATTGGAGGAGATATTTTTTGTTTGTTTTAGGATTGATCCGTTATACGGTAAGCAAGGGTAAGTGGCGAACAAGAAAATCAGGATACAATCCTGCTTCGTGGTGTGATTGTCTTAGTGAATGTCGTGAACGGCTTAAACGACTAAACAAAGAGGAGCGTAGCAGGCTAGATAAGATTATTTTTTCAGATTGCAGGGGAAAAACGGCTCAGCGCATACATATACAGATTAATCTGGGACATGAAATACTAAAGGAAAGGGATATTCTATGTCTGATTGCTAGGCGTATAAGGGCAGAAGTTGATGGATTTATATCAAATAAGCATCTGTACTTCTGGCCAGCCTACTTATATATATTGTTGAGTTGTTGGCTTACTTTTTGTGTGATGAAACAGTTAAAGGAGCCCGTTTACAAAGCTATACAGAGTGTGCAAATCCAAAATATGAAGAATCAGGAAGATACATCAAAAATCCGTTTTGATGATATAGTAAATGGGAATACTGCAATCATGCATATTGAAAAGGACTCGGGCGCTGGATTTATTCAGCAGATGTACTCTAATACGTGTAGATTTTTTAAGGAACTGATTCCAGAAGATAAAAATAATGATAAGGATAGCGATAATGAACAAAATTTGTATAGCATTCTTTTTGGAATACTAGGATTTGTGTGTATCTATCTTTTAGCAAGGCTGCTGATTCGTCAGACATTCAGATTCATTCCCGGTGCGAAACAGTATATATGGATAAGGAAACAGCTGAACGAACTCAATGACCGGATACATACTGTTATTGATGAAGAGACTCCTCCTGTAGCCGAAAGTACCCAGGGAGTGATAAACATATCGTTCGGCAGACGGAGAAAAAAGACTTCTCCATTGGCTGGAGTACGCGAAATAGAAAGTGAACTGATTGATATACTGTCGCATTTTGACCGGATCATCACTCCCTATACACTTCAGTTCGTCATTGTATTTGATGAACTGGATAAGATTGATCCGGATATGACGGGTAAAGAACCGGAAGATGAACTTTTCACGACATTTGAAGGAACCTCGAACGGGTTTGCGGGTGATTCCGGCTCACGCAAACGGAAGGACAATGTACTGAGGTTGCTGGCCAATATGAAACATTTTATTTCGACGGCTCGTGCTAAATTTATCTTCATATCGGGAAGGGAACTGTATGATGCCTATCTGGCTGGTCTGTCAGACCGTGAATTTGCCATCAGCAGTGTCTTCTGCGGAGCCATTTATGTGGATAGTTTTCTGACTTCGAACCGTACACAGATGAGTGTGATTTCAATGACGGAGCAGTATCTGTGCAAGATGCTGTTACCGATAGATTATCTGAAGAAGATAATGGTAGAGAAGTATTACCAGTATGGTACAACCGCACCTGAATATCCTTCATTGAAATGGTATTACAGGTATCTGCGTGAAACTGAAAATAAAGGGACTTCAAATACGTATGATGAATGGCGGTTGAAAGGAGGTATTATATTCTTGCATTATTTTGCTATTTATCTGACCCATATCAGCAACGGTTCTCCACAGAAGATTCTTTCCTATTTCCGCATGTATGTTAGGACTCAGGATAACCTATACCGTAAAGGAAATGGTTCGCCGTATATCTATGGCTGGGAGCATGCCAAAAAGAAACGAAATCCCCCAAAAAATTATATTCTGACCTTTAATTATGTAAGTCAGCGGAAAATAGCATTTGTATTCTATATGGCATATCCTATCATGCAGGCTATTATAAACAATGCGACACAGCATGGGGACAAGATTCTAATTTCAGCGTCTTTCCTAATGAACCATATCTACAAATATCACAGTAACAGTTTTTCATGGAGAAATTTGGAACAAGCTCCTGAACTGCTGGAAGTGTATAGAACGCCTGAACTGCGTACTTTCATCCATACCATCCTGTCGTACATGGTACATACTCACATGACCAATATTCCGTCAGGATTGTATAACTTCAAGTTCAGAAAGAGCGTATCAAGTGAGATTGCCATATTTTCCAAATACTCGGAAGAGGTGGCAGCCATTTTTAATTTTACGCTGGATGAATCACTTTCAGTAAAGAAACATTTTACAAGAATGCTGGTGCATTACTCCAATATGCTAAGCCGTACCGGTGCGAATCAGGAACATTATGCCATTCTGCTTTCTAGAATACATCAGGTACTGGGTGATCTACAAATGACGGATGAGAACTATTTAGATTCTGCATTGGAGTACAGGAACAGTATTGTATACCTAAAGGAGATGCTGTATCAGAAAGAAGCTGCCAAACAGACGGCATCGGGTGACATCATGTTGCCAGTCATACGCAATATGCTGAAGCTCGGGCTTACTTACGAACGCCGCAAGACCAACAACTCGGCCTATGTGATTTATTATGAGCTGGTGTGCATGCTGATTGATTTCAGGTATGTTGACGAAGCAAAATTAGGTCTAGAACTAAAAGTGGTGAAGTCACAGGACTGGAGGGATAAGAAGTATGTCCTGTATAAACCGAAAAAAGGACAGGATGGAAAGAAGATTTCTCTTGAATATCTTCTGACCGGACAGGATGAAATAACTGCAAAGAAAAATTTCGAAAAGGAAATCGAAACCCAGCTTTTGCAAAATAGGGAACAGAGTAGCAGACAAGACGATTATGAGATGCAGGGTGATGAACTGGTTACCGGATTGTCAAAAATACTAACACCAGAGAAAAGCAGTCTGATATTCCGTCTTTCACTTCTTGAGGATCTGAGACTGGTATATCAGGCCATCCTGGCCAAATTGTTTGTACTGGAAAAAGTGGAATTGGGAGGCATTACCAAAGCCAATGTGGATGTGGCAGAGTCCGAGTTCCGTTATTTGTATAGGGTAACGAATGCCAAAGACAAATTTATCATCCTTGTGGATTTTTTTAGGAGACTGGCCGAAATCCTATATTACAAGAACGGTCTGATAAACAGGGATTCGGAGAAGTTTGTGACTGGTCTTTATTTCTGGGGATTTGAGTTTGATACGGACATAGAGGAATTCTGTCGCTTACAAAATCTAGATATAACTACACAGAATGAAATAAAGGAGGTAATTGGCAATATCGACTGGAACGAACTTGGAAGTGACGTTTCGGGATGGAAGGATGTTGACTACGATGTACAATGGGAAAGAATCAAGAATAAGCTGAGAGGCTTTCTAAGAGGTAGGCTACATAAAGATGCTGCAACAAAAGGTTTAGGGACCACAATATCCTTTCTTGACAGATGGGAGCCGGATAAATCATATGTGAAGAACCTGTCCTATTTCAAAGTAGATGAGTGTAACCGACACAGGAAGGAAATGCTTGAGAAAGGTTATTCTATACCATGTTTCGCTTGCAGATATTATAACCGCAGCATGCATATTCTTATGGAGTATTTCTTTGGAGAGAAATTGAATGTCGAAGATAAGGTATCAAAGGTAAGGACATTCCTGAATAAGGCGACATGGGCTTCTGTACCTTACTCGTTCAGATCGAATTATCTGCAGACAATAGCAATCGTATTGGATGGAATGGGGAACGTTCAGCTCAGTTGTGCCGGGAAGAATTCAGAATTGACTGAGGATTTCCTCAAGCAGCTTGCCATGCTTTCGGATGACAACAAGGAATTTGAAAAGATGGAAGTACTGACTTCGCTAGAGAAGGCAGTACTATACTATTGGGCCGCTGCACGGTACTATAAAAAAGGTTCGTTCCTTAAGGATGCTTCCATCAGTATGAAAAAAATACTTCATCTTCTTAAACGGTATATTATAGTCGAGGAAGCACTACCAGGTTTTTCTGAAAACCGGATTCAAAAACTGGCAGGTTATGTTTGTCCTATAATTGAAATTGTAGCCCGCAAGTCAATTCTGTATTTGTATGCACATAATGAGAACATTAGTATAGCTGAAATTCAAGACCTGAAAGGGCTGTTTTCGTTAAAGCCGTATGAAGACATTTCATTGGAGAAACTGTCGCTTTATCCAGATATAGAAGAGATTATCATGCTGTCAACTGAACTGAAGCTGTATTGTTACAAGCATTTCAGATACAAATGGGAACTTATGCCGGAAGGCTTCCGAAAAGATGCTAATCTTAATGTACTGAAGCTGTATTCTCTTAGGATTTCATCGTCCTTCAACATTGAACGTTCTGTACAGCAACTAATTGTTGAATCTCGCATGAAAGCAATATGGAATTATCTTTTTCTGGATTTCCTGTTTGGTGACATCAGTCTGATGGAATACCATGTACAGGACGGGAGGAAAATGATACGCTACCGGACTGACGGACCTATTGTTTTTTACAGAAAGTTGACCGATTTTCTCCAAATGCCTCTAGAGGGAAAGAAACTTGAAATCTTTGGAATGAGTCCAAAAGAATGTGGTATCGGTGAGGAATACCTGACTGTAAAGGAGAAGTTGCAGTTGATTGAATTCCTGCTGAAGGATTCCATGTTCTGTCTGCAACGTATCCTTGCCGTGCTGACGACTAACACCAACCAGCTTCTGCATACGAACAGCTACATAGCCGAAATCTATCGAATGATGTTCGCTTGGACACAACTGTTCAAGTTCGTGTATTTCGCTTACGAGTATATGAATGCAGACAATGAGGTTAAGGACAAGATACTGAATTCGTTAAATGCGTTTATCACTTCGCGGTACAAATCGATGGAAAATGAACTGACTCCGATGGAGGTAGAAATAAACCGGATGGAAATCAAAAAGATACTTGAGTTGTGTATCAAAGAAATTGGTAAGGAAATCGTTGCTTCTGACTATGGTAGATTAGGAACCGAGTTCTACAATCACATCTTGTCCATCATTGAACCAACAAACCTGAGGTATATCATCAGCAACTATCCGGCGGAGATGGCTCTACTGTATTATAACAAAGCAATAGAAATGCATACAGAGGGAAATGCCTATAAAGAGATGATTTCTGGACTGTATTATCTGGATGATGATCTACAGAATGATACGGAACAGTTCTATATGGCATTGGAACGCTATATGATAAATTGCGGATACATAGAGTGCATGGAAAAATCGATTAAGAACATTTACAGTAAGGCCTATATCTATGATGTGGAGTGCTATGAGGGTGGCAATACAGGTTCGAAACAGAAAAGAATGCAGAACATTGACCCAATTTGGGGAATGAGCATATGACTGTTTATGTAAATTGTGAATGATATTACAAGGATGCCATATATGCAGAAAGCATCGTATGATGAACTGGTGCAACTGCTACCGCACCGATGAAAAAAGGAATGACTGTTACTACCATATACTAACAATGACCGCATACTCTAACGAAAGAGTTGCGGCCATTGTTGTTAGTGTACTTTATCGGATGCTTATTTATAAAAGCTATCCATCATTGAAAAATGATGAATATATCATCATTTCTGGTGAACTTCAGAGTATATCCATAGTCGGTGAGTTCCTAAAGTTTCATTTGTCGAAAATCCCCATCTAATTTTTTTAGGACTCAAATAGTAATTCTATTATCAATTCCCACTTTTTTTCTTAGTTGATTCAGACGTTTTGCTTTTATTTTGATTTTTTATTTGTAATGAATCGCAAACTTTAAATTTAATATTCCCTATATTATTCAGTGTATCATTAACTTTAGCATTAACATTATTATGAATATCATTGACAACTGAATCTATAGGAATAGAAAGTTCATTATTCCTATTATCTTGTATTAACTTGCTTGTATTTTCTAATTTTGCATGATACATAAATGATAGTGTCATAATTAAAATAATCAAAATGCAAATAATAAAAGTATAGTAATTGGATATTTTCTTCATTACCTGCTCTTCTGCCATCAACCACCCACGTGTTGCAATCAGTGCTGCAATGATTGCAAAACTACAATTATTAAATGTCTCTATCATATTATCTGTAATAGAGCCATACAATATAACAATTAATACAAGCCCCCATAAAATTCCTGCATAGGCTAAATAGAGCATTATATTATACCACACTTTTAAAGCTTGGGGTACATTTATTGAAATATCAAAATCAATAGACAGTTTTTCTCCCTTAGGCGTCAGTACTAATGATGTTATCTCGTCATCATTGCTTGGAGAAGCTTCATATTGTCCTTCTATAGCATTGTGACTTGCAGATAAGACAAAATTGCTTGGAGATTTAAAATATATCCATGCATTGGCATTCCCAGATATAGTACTATAGTTATAGTTTATCTGTTTTTCTTGTAATGGTGACCACCATCTTTTTTTATATTGTGATGTTTTATTCCTTATTGAATCAAAAAAAGTAATGCTAAGAAGAAGGCTTTGTTGTCCTTTGTATTCCTTATGATTGAATTCAATAAAGCATGGCTTCCCATCTGATGCTTCATATAAACGTATAGCGGTATCATCTTTGGAGATGTGAAGTAATTCCGCTAAATTTTCCAGTTCAAAATCTAATTTTTTTTTCAATAGTGATATGACTTTTGCACGAGATGCAATAGACACCCTTTTATCCTCAAGAAATATTTTCAGCCAACTTAAACGCTCTCTTGTATTAAATAAGAAATGAAAACTCTGAGATTGATTATTCATTCCTTCAATTGTATATTCATGAGTCATAGTTACACGACTCGGTGTTTCAAATACAACAAGTCGCTTCTCACGTTTTATATACTTCTGTAAATCTGGAAATTTTTCAGTATAGAATTTAGTGGTTTCAGTGAGTAAAAAATAGATATTGGGAAAACATTGTCTATTTTCCGAGAGAATATTAACTATTTCTGTATCATTGCATTCTGAAATATCACGGCTTCTTGCCATGTTAAACTCTGATAATTTTCCTATTTCAATCATTTGCTGTTAATTTAAGAGGACATACCGTACTGCATCTTACACAATTGTTGCCATCTGCAAAACAACTATGCTTTTTCACACGTTTATTGGTTATAAGAATATCGCAAAATTTTGCTTCATTTATATTACGAGATAAATCTACTATATGAGCAGCCACTCTTGCCGCTTTTATTGCTTCAACCATGGCCTCCTGTGTAATTGCAGATTCTGAATGCTCATACCGTGTTACACAATTAACAATATGTGCACATCCTGTATAGGCTGCAAAAGATGCTCCAATTGCATTTGCAATATGGTCTTCGTTGATTGCGGCATCTGTCGGCAATGGGCCTAAAGGCATTATGGGTGCATTAAACTCTTTTAATAATTTTGAATGAGTTGATATTTTGTCCAAAGTTATGTGACCCACATTCTCCACCATGACTTTAACACCTTTATTCTGTAACAATCGACAGATATTAAGTTGTCGTAATGTCTCATCTATATGGATGGCATCACATGCGTCCAAAATTGTACCAGGACGAAAGGTAGTACCAAGACTAATAGCAACATCATGTTTCAGTGCAATTTCTGCAATTTCATCCATATGCTCCCTGAAAATATTCTGTGTCCGTTTATTTATTTTAGTGTCATATAGAACAATTCCTCCACCACGACTAGTGACAGGTATCTTGCGGATTTGGTTTGCTTGAAAAAATAAATCTTGATCAGCAGTAAAGTGTATAGTTACAAAAGAAACACCATCATAACAAAGCCGAAGAAAAGCATCTCTGACATCCTCCCATTGTAATCCTTTTGATTTAGTAAATTTTTGATAAGAGAGTACTGTCCCAAAAGGTAGTCCAAGCTTATTCCTGATAAATTTGTAGAGCGGTTTTTTCAGTTCTATCAGACTTAAATCCATCATCATGTCTGGCAGTTCATTACATGATTGAATAAATTCGAGTTTTGAAAGTTCGGATTCAATGTCTGCTATATTATTGCAACCGACATTGCAGTTTATTCGAATAGGTGAATTATCACCAATAGTCAGTCCTTCCTTAAATGTTATCATGTTCTGTCTTTTGGTTTGCTATTCCAAATGGTATATGAACAGCTGGTATGTTGTCAAGATTCTCTAGATGTATCATTTGGTCATCAAAGAAAATGTGTGGTTTCATAATTTTAAGAATACGTGATTTATCCATACCACCTAAGAAAAATATCTGATCAACTTCAATTTTCCAATCTTTCAATGTGGTTAGTACCCTTTCATGTGCAGGAGCATTTCTTGCTGTAACAATTGCAGTCTGAAGGATAGGAATATAGTTTGGGGCATTTGAAGCTATTTTCTTTTCTAATATTTGAAAAGACGAAATTCGCTTAAGCAGCGGCTCCAATGGTCCATTACTCAATGGCTTTTTGGCAAACTCTACCTCGTGTTCCATATAAGTTTTAATACCTTCTTTTTTGTATAACTGTTCCGATTCATCATCTGCAAGAACACTATCAAAGTCGAATGCCAACCTAAACTCAACATCTGAATCATCATCTGATATGGTTTTGTTTAAAACAGTACCCGCTGCATATCCTGCTTGTAATGCAGCTTCTGTATCTTTCGCATTGGACGTAAGAAAGAGGGTGGAATTATATGCTGGCAAATACTGGAAATTGGGCTTTCCTGATGTAAATACAAACCGTGTAATATCTAATCCCCATGTCTGAATTGAACGAATAGCTCTATTACCTGCTGCAGGACTATTTTTAGAGAACAACACAACTTCAACAGGTCTTTCTTCGGGAAAAGCATCGTTAAGCGATAGAAGTCGCTTAATAAATGGGTATGCAACACCTTTGTCTAATGTATTATCTATATTTTTCTCCTGATATTTCTTGTAAGCGTCAATCCCCTGCTCTTGATATACTTTGTCACTCTCTTTCATATCGAACAATGCACTGGATGTAACACAAACAACGAATTTCTTGTCTATTGGAAATGCCATATATTATTAATGTATAATCAATTTCTATTTATTAAATGAATTGAGTCGTTCCTTTATGTTTATTAAATAAATCACTATCCATAATCTGCCAAATATTGGCTATACGGTATTGGTACACCACTTTGAAACAGTAATAGAATCTTGCCCAACTTGTTCTACCAATTATTTTGCGGTACGTTTCTATTCCACAAAAACTACTTTCAATCTGTTTATATTTTTTCTTATTCATAATGCAACCTATTTGTGCTTGATGCAAACTTAGGTAAAAAATCTTATATTTTTATGCTTGTATGTTACAAATATTTTCTATTAATAGTGATTTTTATAGATACCAACCATATATTCTATAAATTACGAAAACTCGGAGATTATATAATGTCAATAAAAACTTCAAGTATAGAATCAGTCTTTTTAAGACACATAAAAAGAATCAAGTCACTACAATGAACTAACAGGACATTTCTTTTAATTATAATTAATGTCAAACTTTCACTCAATGGACTGATAACTCGAAATTGCTGAAGAGTACGAAGAATGGAATAAAGACGAAATTAGCCGGCTGACCTTCACAGGCTGACCGACTATCACACAATATAAGTTTTTTTATTATGAACAAAAAGTAATCCTCATTTTGGGGGAGAAAGCAATCTCACGCAAGCGTTCCTGTTTGCCTCATTGGGTGAATAATCGTCAATCCCCCCTTCTGAAACAATTTCAATACGGTTGCTTGGCACGGTACGTTTGATAAGCTGGGCCTTGATGTATTCCGCACGGCAAAGCCCCAATGAATTGTTGAGCGTTTCATTACCCGTGGCATTGTCTGCCGCTCCTGAAACCCGGATATGCAACCCATGCTTATTGGCAATCCGGGCTATCCCGTCAAGGTTGATGAGTTGCGAGGTATCAGTCAGATGGCCGGTATTCAGGACAAAGAAGAAATAGATAGGTGCCCCGACATACAGGCTGTCGGAAACAAGCTGTGAGGCATCACTATCTAAATGGTGGGTATGCTGTCTTTGTGAAACAATTTGCTCATTGGTATGTGCCGCCGGATGAGCGGAAGATGTAGAGTCGCTTGCCTCCGTCAAGGGTGATTGATTCAACCTTGCGCGAAGCGAATTTAATCCGCTGTAATTGTTTCTCGGATAGCCGGAAGAAGCGGTTTGGCTTTCTGCGTTGCCGACAAGTTCGGACAGCTTATCAGCGTATCGGTCTAACAGACCTTCCAACTCCAGAATCTTCTTCAACTCGGCGATAATGGCCAGGTTCATGGCATTGTTTTTCTGTAATCCCCGGTTCTTCCCTGCCAAACACAAGGCATGAACAGCCAGTTCCTCATTCTGTCTTATATAAGGAACAGGGTCTATCACCTTCCGCCAACCGACCTTGCCAATCGTAAAGGAGATTCCTGCCGTCAGGCCCACTAAATTATCCCCGAATTGGTCGGAAGCACCATAACCGTCGAAGTCCTTGAAAGTCGTGGTGCCACCCAGTTCCGCAAGCAAGTGGAAACGGTCTGTAAAACGGTATCTGCCCTGTATGCCGTAGGAAAGAGCAAACGGATGGTGGCCGCTCCCCTTGTGGTGGATGATACCGGCTCCCGCATAAGGGATGAGACTCCAACGGCACGGTGTATTGCCCCTATCCAAGCCTGCCAATACATTCCAAAGCAAATCCGCATGGCAGAATTGATATGATTGTGTTTCCAACCGTGAATCCTTGAATCGGAAACCCTGATAGGACAAGCGACCTCCTATAGCTGGCGTGAACCATTTGCCTGCCGAAACAGCCAATGTAGGCTTCATCCTGCCAAATAAATCTTCACACCCTAATGGTGAACCCAAGAAAGCGGAAGTACCGCCGGAAACACTCAGGAACCAGTTATCTTTCCACGTGGAGACGGAAACGACATCGGTCAGGTAAGAAGGCTGTACCGTTTCCCACTTCTCCTTGAAATACTCTCTGTGACGGGTACACACCGTATCGGCTATATTCACATTGTAAGCCTGTGCTCCCATCGAAAATGCCATTGGCAACATAAACAAAAATATTCTCTTCATTCTATCTAAAATTTGGTTTGTGATGCAAAGAAACAACGTGACCGATCTATGCCTGAACGTATGGAAGCCTATCACGCCGTCTTTAACAAGTATTCTTTTTTACTTCTCCCAATCAGACTGTCAATCAGACTTCATGGAGAGTGAATTTCTCTTATTTTTTACGGACGCTCTTTCCACCGGCAGGCTTCATCATCCGATGTGCCCTCTGCAAGCAACGCCTTGCCCATGTCCGGTCGTCCTCGTCCTCCTTCCTTCCCCAGGGCAGGTCGCTTCCCCCTCCGCCACCTCCATGCCCTTCGGCAAAGGTGGTGGCCAAATCGACATAATTGGCGAAAAGGTAAATGGCGCACTTGAATATATCTTCGCCACGTTCGGCCATGTCCTTAATCAATGAATCATCGAACACGCTTTGCGCCTCTTTCCCCAAACTTTGGAAATGCGTCCTGAACTCCCAGATGATGTCACCGACCATGGCTTCCGCCAATCTGTATCGGACCTGGTTCTCCAGATTATAAGTAGCCAGTCTCACTTCCTCCCTGTAACTCTCCACCTTGTCTTTCGATTCGGCCTCCAGTGTTTTCAACTCCGACAATTTGCAGTCGGCTTCCGCCAATTTCTCCCGTTTGTCGAACAGGTTTTCAAGTACTTTCTGAAGCTCATAATCAAGCTTAGTGATGCGTTTCTGGAGTTCTTCGGAATCCCCTTTGCCCGTCCTCAAATCAGTGGCCACTGTCCTGATTTCTTCCTCCAATTCCAGTTTCTTTTGTTCCTGATTGGCAATCATGGTAGATAATCCTTTCACTCTTTTTTCTGCCAGACGGATGTCCGAATGGAGTTGTCGAAGCAGCTCACGGTCGTTCCCAATCTGTTCCTCCAGCACGGTACATTCACGGCTCAACGCACGCCTGTATTCTTCCGTTGTGCGGTGCTTGGTGCCGGTCACGCTCACGCTGTCTCCACGGTTCAATCCCCACTTCCCATTGACTTTGGCAAGCTCGTCGTGGAGTGCGAACAGACGCTCTTTGAAGTCATAGATATTTCCTCCGAAAATCTTGTTGAACGAAATCTTATTCCGTTCATCTACCGGTATCACGGTGCAATGCACGTGTGGGTTGAGTTCGTCAAGGTGTACATAGAAGCCTATGACATTATCCTCCCCCCATTTGTCACACGCAAACCTGTACACGTCCTGCGCCCAAAGTTCTATATCCTTGTTGCGCCGGATATGTGAGTTATCGGCTCCATGCGTGAGGTTTACTTTCTGGCCGCCAAAGGCTATCTCGTGCATCCTCTCCCTGGAGCCTCCAAAGATGATATTCGCCACAGTACGGAACTTCGGTTCGGTAAGCCCGGCGTTGGGGTCTTTGATACTACGCTCACGCAAGGTTTCCGCCATGCGATCCGGTATGGATTTGGACTTATCCACCGGAATAACCTTACCTCCTTTGATGACTTCAAAGTTAAGCCGTTCACGGGTGCGGTCATAGTTGCCGTGCTTCGATGCCCATTCCCAACCTCTTTCCGTCCAGTTGCGCTGATGCTCGTCGCTTTGACCGGTGGTCATGCTCTTTCCGGGCCTGATGTCCATAACCTGTTTGATGTTGTTCGCCATGTGTCCTATATGCTATTTTTACAGCTTGCTGCCGCCTTTGCGGTCTCTGCATTTTGCCCGTCCGGGGCAAAGTGCGTATTAGGCTACGTGCTGGAAGCACTACCTTCCCAACGGGCAAGCCCGGCGTAAAACTGGAGGTCAAGACCTCGCATGAGGGTTACGCATCCGCAGGTGGAAATGTGGGCATACCCGATGAGCCGAAAAAGGAAGTCAGCAAGCAGAGTTCTATCAGTCGGTTTGAGGTGTTTCCCTGCCTTCTCTTGGTTAATTCCCTCAAAATAGGGAACGTAGTATTCCCAAAGCAGCCGGAGGTCTTCTGAAGCCTTGTCGGTTATCAGTAGGGGTAAGTATTGCGCCAGCTCCGGACGTTGCCCGCCAAGCAGGTTCAGCCCTGCCGATGCGAGCAGTTGCAGGAATATCGCCAAATCCCTGTGGCAGACCTCGCTGTACATTCTCTCCAGTGTGACGGAGAGCGTTGGATTGGCCGGGAACAGATTCGTCCGTTGCAGGATGACATGGGCGAACAGCTTATGCAATCGTTCCCCGACACCAGCTCCGTTATCTGTCACCGGCATGGATAGAATATGCTCGGTGGTTGTGATGAACTGTACAGCCGATTCTGCCATTTCCTCCAGACATAAATAGCCACATATCCACTTGTTGATACGTTCTTCTTCCGGTGACATCATACGAGGCTGCAAGCCTTCCGTTTCCGGCAACGTGTAATTCATTGTTATCAGGAAAAACTTCTTGTGGGCATCTATCCTCGCCATGCCGAAGCCTTCCAACGCATCGAGGAAACTGTGTGTCGTGGCACGGTGCCATTTCCATTGCCGGGCAAGGTTGCTGACGGTCGTGACGAACTGCCCTTTCCGCAAGGTGACGGCTGTTCCGAAATAGGTCAGGCTCTCACGGTTTTCACCGGCTGCCTTGTCAAGCAGGTCGCAGAGGGCATCCATTTTGGAGAACCTGTCCTCTTCCTCCGAACGGAGGAACTCAAGCAGTTCCTTGTCCGCAATTATCCTGTAGTTGATGTATTCTTTCTTCATGGGTTTATATTGTTCGTATAGTTTTTGAGTGGCAAAAAAAAGCAGGGAAAACATTATCGTTTCTTCCTATATTCCCAGTTCCGATAATGCGGAATAATGCTTTCAGGATTCTCCAAGAACGATTGCCTCAAAGAGGCCTTCTTTACCATGCGGCAAACCGCCAATGAGGGGTAAAACGCTGCACCGAAAACCAGTGCGCCGGTAGTAACGCCAAGCGGCAGAAACGCCGGATTAAATAGGCAGACAATGGAGAACAGAACCACGCCGAGAAGTGTCCGTTCGTTCTGCAAAAAGCGGAGTGCACGCTCTGAAATCCGATGGGAGAACAGCAACAGGCATACCACGGACGAGGGGGCCAGTTCCAACGGCAGTTTGAACAAGGAGAGGTGATAAAAATGGAACATGAGCAGAGCCGAAAGCAATACCAGCCTGTAACACTTACGGAAGTTGTGGCTGAATGCCATACGCAAGTAAAACTTGGTCATGGAGGGTCTGGACTTCTTCCTGTGATAAAAGAAGGGAAGTACCAGAAACATGAGTAAAAAAAGTAGATAAAGGGCTTTTACAATCATGGCTGTCAGTTGTTTTTAGGGTTCTAATTCGAGTTTGATGAAATGGTTGGAAGCGATGCGGACAATATCCTCCACATCGGTATATAGCAATGTCTCCGATTGGTAGCGTAACCTGAAATCGGGATTGCGTTTCAATGAGCGCACGGCACTGTCCAGCTTGTATTCGGGAATGCTCAACACATGGCCTTTGGAATACACACTGTTCGGGACTTTGGCCACCAGGTACAATACCCGGCAGCGTACCGGATGCAACTCACCGCCTTTTCGGACGGAGAACGTGCTTTCCCGGTCTGCATCTAGGACATCAATCCATGTTCTGTAATCATGGATAATGGACACCAGTTTTCTATAAACGGACTCTTTCATTCAGATGAAATCTCTTAACAGTTCTTCCTCACTCCGGGCAAACAGCACATTGCCGTTCTTGATGACCTTCAACAGTTCTTCCCGAAGCTCGTTGCCCATTATTTCCAGAGAATCATAGAGGGTCACATACAGGGTGTCACATTCAATGTCACCGTTAGCCGTGGCGTTGAGCTTGTACATACGCCCGAAGCGTGGATTGGAATAAGCGCAACATTTCTGCCCGAAATTAGTTGCCGTGGAAGGCAGGTAGTGATAGAGCAGTATGAGTTCCATTTGGTCTTCCAGTTCGTCAATGAGTTCTTCCAACGGGTACACCTTCGGCAAGAGGAAGGTCAGCACGGCATTGTCCTCATAAATCTCCGCCCCTTGGAACTTCCCCGGAGAAATCAACGCTGGCATTTCCAGACCTGCGAGTGTAACGAACCGGTCTATTTGTTCTTTCTGTATCATATAATTGGATATTGGTTGATATTCGTGATGTATGACTTGATAAGTAGCGCAGGCAGTCCGTCCACCTCCAACGGAAAACCGGAGGACTTTAACTGCTTGGCAGCTTTCGGGGTCTCTTTGGCCAACCTGCGGAGTGCATTGGTCTGCCTCTCGGACAATAAGGCATAGGAGAGTTCATCGAAAGAAATCCACGGCTGGAGCAGCATCCAAAGATATGCGGTTGAACGGTTGTCGTCGGCTATGCGGTTGTTGTGCCGTATCTCGTCCAGACAGACAAGGGCATTCTGTAACAGGCGGCGGTTATTGCGTACCGTCAGGAGGATGACCAGTTCTTCCTTGCCGAATAGGGGGTGTTCCTTCATGGAGAGATCTATGATGTGCCGTATTACTTCCCCGGTTTGGGTCGTGATGTCGTCCAGTGGAATATCCCCGTAGGCAGGAAGATCATCCAGAAAAGAACGGAATGCCATATCTTCTTTTCGTAAGAAGGTGATAATGTCTGCTTTGGATTGAAAGCCGTCTTTCAATGTCTGGTCGAGCATCTTCTGATACAATTCTATGGTTCGTGCCGCATTGGTGCCGTAGGTCGAAACACTATCCAGTCCGGCATAAAACCGGTGTGCGGAAGCCACCAATGGCAGGGAAACCGTATCAGTCTCCACTCTATTCAGCGACTCTATAATTGTGAGGTAATCCGTAAAAGTCCACTGCCGTTTGTCAATCAGCCTGCCCATATGAAAGCGTAGGGAATCATGGATGATTTCCTGCCTGGCCGATGCGTGGGCCGCCATGCTGTCACGGGTAATGCAACTTGCCACGGAATCATCCAGCGCATACCATTGCCGTGTCAATTCCACGAGTCGGTCGGTGGCGATGCTTTCCGTATTTTTTACCGTCTGAAAAAAGTCTGCGTAGGCCTTGATAGCTTCTTCGGAAGAACGAAAGCCATGTTCCGCAGAACGGCTGCAAGATGCCAACAGGGTTATGGCCAACAGAACCACCCATGTCGTGTATAAAAGAAGACGGTCACCATTGAATAACAGGTGGTCAATGCCCGGATGTAAACAGGATGACTGTCTCCGTGTCTGTCTTACTGACAGTGTTTTTGTCACTAAATTCAATTTCATATCGGATTTCAGTTTTATGATTTCAAGATGCGAAATTAATGTGTAAAATCCATATAATAAGCGTGTAAAGTACAAGTTTACAAAATCTTATGGAGTTATACTCCAAGTCTGATTCTTGCAACTTTGTATAAATCAGCCGACGGATAACAAATAGCACAAAAAACATTTTTCAAGCTATCCGATAAAAGAAGGGAAGAATGCCCTGAAACACTTTCAAAAATGAGTGTCAGGGTGGCAAACAATCTGTCTGACACACTGCCGAATCCCGCAGTGAAATGATAAAAAAGGTTGTCCGGACTGCCGTCTGTGCGGCCTTTTGAGTTATTTGTTATACCTTTGTGCTTAAATGAATTAGGAACAAATAAATATGGCGAAGATAGGATATGTAATGAATTATGCCGGATATGGTGCAGACACGGATAAAGAATGGATGAAGCGTTTTGGCTGTGCAGAAATTATAGAGGAACAGCAAGAATGCGGACTGCGTGCGGAGTGGGACAAATTGCTTGGACGGCTGAACAAGGGGGATGAACTGGTCGTTTCCAAATTGAGCCATATCATCCGTGAGACACGGCAACTTTCGTATCTCCTTGAATATTGCCGCCTGAAGGAAATCCGGCTCATATCTATCCATGACTGCATAGATTCCGGCAACGAGCTTTTCCCTGAAACACGAATGTCGGACATTCTCAATGTTGTGGCATTGCTGCCCAAAGAAGCGTTTGATGTCCGCAAATCCTCTGATGCAATCCGAAAGGTGAAAAGCCGCATGAGAACATTGTCCCCGGTGGATTATAACCGCATCGGGCGGAAAGAGTGTGTGGTGAATATGTATAAAAGTGGGCACCTTATCAATGAGATATGGAAAGCCTGCGGCTTCAGGAGCCGGAGTTCCGTGTTTCGGGTACTGAAAGAAGCCGGGATAGTGTTGAACAGGGGGCGTAAAAAAGGATAAGCCTTTATTAGGACAAAGAGCTGAGGGTACAATGATACAGCATGGATGGGATGTATTTCCCAATCCATACTGCCATTTTGTAGTACAACTTTTATTCAATAACCCGAATATGCCTGTTGTAATAAACACTCTTGAATGCTTTTACAACAGCATCATAGACTTCATCGCATGATATGACATCAAAGCAAAGTTCCCTTGTCCAAAAATCAAATTGAAACTCCATCAATGTTCCCGAATAACGGTCTGATGTATTGTAAATAATCACGGATACATAATCAACCGTTCCGCTTTGCAATTCTACCCAATGCCCATAATAGGAAAATGAGTCATTGTTTGGCTGGCCGTTGAGGGTGATTTTATTTATCAGCCTGTTTATGAATTTATATGTCTTTTTCATAGCGGTATCTGCTCGTCTATCCCAACCGTGAAGCCTTGTCCGTCCTCGTTCACAAACTCATAAAGCCTTTCAAGGTCATGCTTGACCTTTCCATAATGGAAGTTTTTCATACACTCTTGAATTTCAATCTCCATTGCGGCTTTGGCTTTCTCCAAGGTGCTGTAAAGCGTATGGCAATCGGAAATGCTCTCACCGCAATCAACCAATGAATAAAGTATATAGACAGTGTTCATTGTTTTATAAATCAATTAGATGTGAGGGATATATCGCCTGTTCTCTGTCAGAAACTCCATGATAACCTTTGCTTCCTCGTGCGAAGCCCTGTTGCGGTCATCATATCGGCGTTCTTCGTCAGCCATGACTTTCAGGCATTCCCGGATTAACCGATACAGCAGTTGTTGGATAGTCGGGTGCATGAATGGAATGGAAGCGGCGAATACAGAAGCGTTGAAGTTGTAATTGTTCAACATTCTCTCTACTTCTTTTGCAAATTGATACTCTTTGGTCGCTTGGATGTTCGGAATTTTTTCCATTGTCTTTTCTGTTTTAATGAGTTACATATCTTTCCCTGTCTTCGGCTTTTTTCTGTCCTGCCGATTCGGGATTTATGCTGCGGTTTCCAATCATCGGCCAGGCTTATAGGTACGGCCTTTTTTGCCTATTACTCTTGCATGGCAAGGAAGAATTTGCAAAAAATACATTTCTGACCGGAGTGTTAAGCCACGATGATAGACCTTTGCAGCCCAAAATCTGAGCGGTGCGGACAGATTGGATTCCGAAAATGCTTGATGAGTATAAAAGGAATAATAGGTTGGTATAAAAGGGAGCGATTTGCTTTCGGGCGGGTCGGATAAGGGTCTGTCTGGCAAACAAGAAGGTGACTTTTCATATCTTGGGCTATACCGAAGATACAGGACAAAATAGGACGTGTCACCGTTTGCCCATGCCATAACCTGCCTTCCCATATTTTGTATGGTAAGGTTGGCTGTGGCACAGACATTCCACTGATATGGGTGGGGAAAGCAAACCGATAAAAGAGGAAGTCCAAATGATATAAAAGGAAGTCCGACAATCCCTTCGGGTTCTAAAAAAGGTAGTTGGTCTAAGCACATTATAATAGGAAAGCCGGGGAAGCAAACCTTATTTGGCTCACTACCCCCAGCCCTGCATATTCACACTTGCTAATCAAACCAGTCGGGATTATCTGCTTTGAGTTGGGTTATCAACCCGCTATCATCCGTTGTCATTTTACATAATGTTACCGGGATTAAAGAAAGCAAGTAGTGGGTGGATTGCTCCACCCTTGCTACTTATTTAGGCTGCTACTTCGGATTGTTGTTTCTCTATGGGTTGGGGAACTCCTTCAGGTTGAGGATGTCCGGCATCTTCTGTCTGCTCCAACAAAGCGACTTTCTTTTCTTCAATGCGTTTATGGCGGTTTTCGTACACTTCATTATACTTGTTTGTGATGTTTGCCAACTCTTCGGGCATATGTTTTTTTGCAAAGTCAAGCAAGAGTGCAGCCGTGCCATTGTTCCTAAAGGCATCCTTAAAATTAGCAATCAAGAAATCCCTGCGGATAACGGCTTTTGCTTTTGCCGTAAGATTGGCTATGACGTTCATCTTTTCTTCATCTTTCAGATAATCACATTCTTTGTCAATGCCGACGGCAGCATAATTTTCCTTACGGAGAGAGGACAACAAGAAGAAATACATCATCCTATCTTCATCAGCACCAAATTTTGTTTCCGTTGTATCAATTTCCTTTATCACCCTTTTTACATCCTCTACTGTGTTCTCAGTGGCGATTTCCTTGTTACGCTTGTCTTTCTTTTCCAGTTCCGCTATTTGTGTGGCTATTGTTTGTGTAACCTTGTCACTTTCCGCTATTTGGGCTGCGGTCTTTTCCACATAACAGAGTGTGATGTCAGCCTGCCCAATCTTGGCATAAAGTGTAATCTCTCCGGCTTCGCCCTGCCTGCTGATTTCATTGCATATCTCCATATAGTCTGCTTGTTCTTCCTCGTAATCCTTTAGTGCTTCCTCGTAATCTTCGGAGTTATCGTAATCTCCGATTTGTGGTTCTATCGGACTTTTAGGAAAAGCTATGCAACTATTTATTGTTTCAACGTCATAGCCCGAAGCGATGAGACGTTCAACCGTGGTTGCATTAGTGCAATATGGGTCACGGCAAAGGATTATATCGGGCTGTTGTTGCGCAATCTGAATGGCTTTCTCTTTCAGAAAGGCTGCATTCATTTCTGCAAGACAAGTGCGGTTAGAGCATTGTCCACAACCACCGTCATTGAATAGCAAAAGGTTATTGGTGTTATACCGGCAAGAAGCACATTCGGTTTTGTCGAAGTAGTAACGCTCCAAGTCTATGGTGAATTTTTGTTCGATAAGCTCTGCTATCTCTTTGGCTTTTCGGCCTCTCCAACTGGAATAGTGCTGGATGCCTTCTTTGAGATATTTCTCGTACACCTCACGTTGCACATCTTCCCCATATCGGCATATCTCAGAAGCCACACTAATGGTGATAACGTCTGCATCCAGCAATTCGGCAAGTTCGGGAATGAGGGTGGAGAAATTCAATCGGGTACGGATATAGTTCTCGCTTTTGCCAAATAAGACAGACAAGGTCTCTACCGTATGCCTCCCACTATCAATGAGTTGCTTATAAGCATTGGCTTCTTCCGTAGGAGTAACGTCTTTACGCTGCAAGTTCTCTGTGACCGCCATTTCCTGTGCTTCTTCGTCCGAAAGTTCGGATATGATAGCCGGAACTTCTTCCAAACCAGCAATAACGGAAGCACGGTATCTGCGTTCGCCAAAGACAATCTCGTAACGGTCTGTGTCTGCAATAGGGCGCACAGTGATAGGTTGCAATACGCCTTGTTGCTTGATGCTTTCCGCAAGTTCGTCCAGACCTGTTTCATCGAAACGCTTGCGAGGGTTGTAGTTACTCGGCTGAATGTTTGCCACTGACACTAACGTGATGTTTCTTTCTGCTGCTGATTGATTAGCTGTTGTCATAATTTTTGTAATTTTAAAAGTTTGATATTATGTGAATATTTGTTTTTCCCCTTTCATCGGTTTCTTTTTGTCGAAACCGTTTTGGAGTTTTACAATGCCACACACAGCTATCGGTATAGCTTCATGCGGCGGCTTTTCTTGCCAATTACGCTCCGAAGGAGGAAGAATTTGCAAGAAATTCATTTCAAGCTGGCGGCATCAAGTGCGATAGCAGACTTTTGCATTAGGAAAACCCAACCGGTGCCGACTTAAAAAGTGACAGGAAGAAGGGTCAGGGAAAGAATGAGTAGAAAAGGACTATAAAGTCTCTATATATAATAGGTATGTGGAGAATGGTATAAAAGGAGGGATAGAACCTATAAAGGTCTCCGGCTTGGGTGGGTAGAATAATCAGGGCTTGCCGGACAAACAAAAAGCGGCTTTTTCCCGAACTCCATGCAGAGACAACTCGACGATTGTCGAAGTCCCTGCATGGAGTACCGGAATGTGCCGCCGTTTGTCCTGCCTCTCCCCGTGTCTGAGCGAAGTGAAAACTCAGGGAGAGGACAAGCCTTATCCTATGAAAAATCCGGGTGGGAAAGCCGGTGGAAGCTATGCTTATTATAAAAGGTATGGTCGCAATGAAGTATTACTCATTGAGTTGTTATAAAAGGGAACGATGGCTTGTAATGTGCCACCGCATCATAGAAGAAATTCCCTTTGCTTTGTCTCACGACTAAACAAAGGGAATGGTTAAAATATACTGTATAAATTAAGCTGCGATTACTGTCACGGCAGGTTGTTGCTCCAACTCTTTCAAGGAGTTATCAATCTTCCGCTGCAACTCCTTGCACTCCTGTTTCAGTGCATCCAGTTCGGCGGTCTTGCCCCACTTGCGGCTGAAAATCTGCTGCAAGGTCGGGAGTTCATTTGCCAGTTGGTCAATCTTTTCCTGTTGGCGTCTTATCAGTTCCGGCAACTTGTCAAGGGTGGCTTGCGGATAGGCTGCGGAATCGGCAAAGCCCAATGGCAATGTACCGGACAAACCGCATTTGTATTTCAACCCGCTTTTACCTTCCACCAAGAATATGTTGCGTTCAAAAGCACCGGTATAGTGGTATTCGCTGCGGACGGACAGGTTCAGCCCGATGTAGCTGCCAATGGTGCCGATGGCTTTGCTCCTGTAAGTCTTGGCTATCTTATGCAACTCACGTCCGGTTTCTTCCGCTGTGGCTTGTTGCAGGTTCAGAAGCAAGGTTTTCCGTTCGCCTTTGTATTCTTTATAATATGCCCAATCCTCGGACATCCGTTGTTTGGTTAGCATGGTTTCCTCTATATCCTGCTCAGTTTTAGCAATCTTGCGCTCGGCACGGTATCTTTCCTTGTTGAAAATGGCCTGCTCTTTCTCCAACTGCATAATCCGGTTGTCAAGCTTTGCCTTGTTCAACAAATCCATATTGCCGGAAAGGACTGCAACGAACTCGGCGAAGTTCATGCCTGTGTTCTCGTCCATGCTGTCCTCGTCAATCCTGCGCACGGCTATCGTGCCGTTGTTTATCTGATTGATAAACAGTTGCTTGTTCCGTAACAGGTTGAATTTGTAGGCATCCAGCGTTTTCTCCGTGCCGTAAATGATAATATCCACGACATTGCCACCCCAGAACTTCACGGTATTGCCTTTGCGGACGGCACGCCCGTTGCGCTGCTCCAAATCTGCCGGGCGCCAGGGTACATCCAAATGATGCACCGCCACGGCTCGCTGCTGCGCATTGACACCTGTACCCAACATGGAAGTAGAGCCGAACAATACCCGGACAGTGCCGTTGTTCATGTCGGTAAACAGTTTCTTACGTTCCTGTTCGGTCTTGGCAGTCTGTATAAACCGTATCTCATTTGCCGGAATACCCATTGTCACCAACTTGTCTTTGATGTCCTGATAGATGTTCCACTCATTAGACTTGTACGTGCTTAAGTCACTGAACACGAACTGCGTACCTTTGTTGGATTTGGAACGTACATAATAGTCGTAGATAGTGGCCGCACACCGGGAAGCCTTGTTGCCCGGATCGTCAGCGAACTTATCACCCAACAGGCGCATATCCAAAGCCATTTTCCGTGCCACATTGGTAGCCACCAGCATTTTAGCCATATCCAGATTGTCGGGCTGCGGAATGTCAAGCCCCAAATCATCCCAATTACCGCTACCGGCGAACGACACCAGACGTCCAATCATTTCCTCTTGGGCAATGGTAGGCTTGTCGGAGAGAAAACGTACATTCTTCTGCGGCACGTCAAGGTTTATCATTTCAGCCGTGCGATAATCGGTTATCTCACGCAAGAAGGTCGCCAGTTCAGGAATCTTGATATACGTGCGGAAACGCTCTTTGCGCTTGATTGAGCCGGTGATGTTCAACTCATAGTCGGTTGTCTTTTTCGTGAAAATAGCCGCCCAAGCGTCAAAGCAACTTATACATTGGCGTGACAACTCTTTCGGCCGCAAGTATTTGAACAACACATACAATTCGGTCAGCGCATTTACCACCACCGTGCCGGAAAGGAACGTGGCACCCAAATCCCTGCCCGTCCGTTGCTGTATGTCACGAATGGCGACAAGCAGGTTCATGGCACGTTGCGAGCCTTGTGTATTACCAATCCCGGCAACCCTTGTGTGGCGTGTCTGGAACATCAGATTTTTAAAATAGTGCGATAAATCCAAAATTTCGGATTTATCGCATTATCAGAACTTTTATAAGTTTCCTGTTAAATTACTTAATTATTTAGTAATCATTTATTTTGCACAGTAGATAGTTCTGATTATATTACGTCTATAATTGTAATAACTTTCAAACAAAATGCGATTATGGACATATTTAATCTAAATGAAAAAGTCAATGGTCTTGTTTCTTATTTGCAAGACACCGGTTATTCAGCCATGTACATAGACTATGTGAAGAAAATGGCTGAGTGGCTATCAGGAAATGCTAACCATTACAAATGGCAGAGTCTCACCGACGTTGAACCGACACTAAAAGTATTGTGGTCCAACAAGTATACTTATAGGAACAAGGTACGCCTGTTACGTGTAATCTGCCAATATATCGAGAATGGATTATTACCCGATGGTCGTAAACACTATAGTAAACCGCACCACTACGAGTTGCTCTGCGCAGAATACAAGGATGTAACAGACATGGCTTTCAACACGGTAGGTAGATGTTGCAAATTTTCAACGAATGTGAAGTATGCACTATCTTCGTTCTTCTTCCGGCTACAGGAAATGGGAGTGTACTCATTAGAGTCAATAACAGGAAATGCGGTATTGGAAGTATTTTCCAAAGACGGAAAACCGAATATGGGCCATTCGCTCAAATATTCGGTGGAATATGGACTGAAAGCCTGTTTGCCCCACTATGGCAAATCCGTTGAACGTATAATCGCATATCTGCCGGCTATACCCAACATGCGGAAGAATATTCAATACCTTACGGATCAAGAGCTTACTGCTATCAGGCATACTTTAGAATACGATGGCACAATATCCCTACAGGACAAAGCCATCATAACCTTGGCCATGTACACGGGATTGCGTGGGTGTGATATCTCTGCACTCACGCTTAACAGTTTCGATTGGGAACACGACCTGATAAAAATCACTCAGGTAAAGACCGGACAGCCACTGACATTGCCACTCCGTGCCGTGGTAGGAAACGCTGTATTTGATTACCTGCTCAAAGAACGTCCCCGAAGTTCGGAACCATATGTTTTTCTCACAGTACACGTGCCATACAGAAGGCTTCATACAAGCAATCTCGATGCCATATGCTCAAAAGTCATGTGCAAAGCAGGAATAAGACAAGGTAAAAATGAGAGAAAAAGTCTGCACCTATTCCGCCATAATGTGGCGACGACTCTGTTGCAAGGCGGTGTGCAGCAACCTGTCATAAGTGCCACCCTCGGTCATGCGTCCCCAGATTCTCTTGACCGTTACCTTAGTGCGGAATTCAAGAGGCTGAAGGAATGTTCATTGAGTATAGAACACTTTCCCATAGGAAAGGGGGTGTTTGACGTATGAAGACAATTTCATTCCTATCCAAAGCTATAGAAGGATATGTAAAATACCGCAAGGCTTCCGGGCGTTACAGTTATAGCTATATCAAGAACATAATACAGTTCGACCATTTTTGCGTAAGGGAATATCCAGAGCAAACCGAACTTACCCAAGAAATCGTTGACAGGTGGTGTAGGCAACGTCCAACTGAATGCACAAACTCTTGCGTGTCACGTGTCTATCCTGTTTCGGACTTCATCAAGTACATGAAAAAGCGTGGAATGACGAAAATTGACTTGCCGCAAGTGCCAAGGTCTGTACCGAGAACTTATACGCCGCATCCTTTTACACACGATGAATTGAAACGCTTCTTTGACGCTTGCGACAACATAAAGCCAAGGCGTGGCAGACTCGCGGCTATCCAGCGCATGACACTGCCGGTGTTCTTCCGCTTACTGTATAGTTCAGGAATAAGGACAACCGAGGCCGTCCTGCTGGAACGCGATGACGTAAACCTTGAAAACGGCGTGGTATCCATCAAGCGCGGCAAAGGGTATGACCAACATTATGTAGTCCTCCATGACACAATGTTGCCCCTGATGCGTATTTATGACGGAAAAATAGATGGGCTGACTCCGAACCGCAGGGTGTTTTTCCCGACACCGGATGACAAGCCGCACCCTCCTGTATGGGTAACGTACCACTTCAGGGTGCTGTGGCAAAGCTGCAATTCATCCCACGCGATTCCATACGAACTGAGGCACAACTACGCCATAGAGAACATAAACAGCTGGACGCACCAAGGATTTGCAGTACACGACAAGTTATTAGCTCTAAGCAAGAGCATGGGACACAGACAAATGGAAAGCACATTGGCTTACTATTCTTTGACCCCTGCGATTTCTGATATAATAGCATATGCCGATAGCGAAATAGAACAATCATTAATATTAGAGACAGATGAAAAAGAAGATTAACTTACAAGCAATACAGATTGCTAGTTATTTACATGAGTGGCTTGAGTACTATGTGCCCTCAATAAAAGCTTGTAGCCCTCACACGAAAAGAAACTATAAAATTTCAGTGACACTCTATGCTGAGTTTCTTAAGAAAGTGAAAGGCATTTTACCGGAAACATTGAATGCAGAGTGCTTCTGTAGGAAATATATCATGGAATGGATTATTTGGATGAAAAGCGATAGGAATTGTACCTTTGCAACATGCAATGTAAGGTTGTCAGCCTTACGTGCCTTCTTGAAATATGTAGCGGACAGAGATATGACTTATATGGCCGTATTTCTACAAGCTGAGAACATTCCCAATGAGAAAACGCCTAAAAGAAAAGTTATTGGCTTAAGCAAAAAGGCTGTTAAAGCCATATTGTCTGTCCCAAATCAAAGAACGGCAACAGGTTTTCGTGATTTCACATTGATGCTACTTTTGTACTCTACAGCTATACGTGTTAATGAACTCCTTACATTGAAGATTAGTAATATCGTCATGGATTGTACTAAACCTCACATGATTGTCATAGGAAAAGGGAGAAAGAAACGCCCACTTCCTCTTTTGTCTCAACCAGTGCAATGTTTAAAGAGATACCTCAAGAAATACCATCCGAAATATAATGATATGGATGCACTAATCTTTTATTCAAAAAGCAAAGGAGTATATGCTCCTATGTCTGCCGAAAATGTGAACAAAATGCTGAAAAAATATGCCTTAATAGCTCATGAAACTTGTGAAGATGTACCATTGAACTTACATGCCCATCAATTCAGACATGCCAAGGCTTCACATTGGCTTGAAAATGGAATGAACATAGCTCAAATTTCATATTTGCTTGGACATGAGTGTATCCAAACCACAATGGCGTATCTTGATATAACTACAGAACAAGAAGAGAAAGCTTTGGAAACGCTTGAAAACGAGAGTCAAAAGAATATGGCAAAGAAATGGAAAAATAATAAAACATGAGGCCTAAAATATTCTCAACATAAGTTTGACGAATTGAAAGTAAAACTGTGTGTCAATATACAAAAGTTTATTGACACACAGCCACTTTGTATGTAAAAATAGCAATATACAGTTATACTCCCAGTTGGTAATAAAGGTGTCAAAGTTAAAGTGTTTGGAATTATTTATCTGCAAATGCTTTTTTGTTATATCATCTCAAAATACAAATATGTGTTGCTTGTACTTTTCTAATTAGAAGTGTTTTTAATTCTATTTTATCGTGTTTTTTTGCCATCACTATATCAAAATCTTTATAAAATCATCTGTTATACAGGATAATTTGGTAATTTTGGAATCAGATTTCCATTTGTTCTTTGAGCATTTGAAAATATATTTAACAAATTAGAAATATATGAAAAGATGTGATTTACATATTCATACAGTGCCATCTGTATCAGATAGGATGTTTACTTATGATAAAGACGTTTTGTTGGATTATGTTGCAAAAACAAAATTGGATGTAATTGCTATCACAAATCACAACTTGTTTGACTACGCACAATATCAAGAAATCAAGGATGCATTGACGCAAATAGTTGTTTTACCCGGTATTGAAGTAGATTTGGAGAATGGGCATATTCTTGTCATAGCGAATAACGATGACGGGACGCTGTTTGATTTTAATTCAAAATGTGAAGAAGTAAAAAATCTAATCAAAACTAAGGATGATGATATTTCTTATGATACATTCATTAGAATATTTGGAGATTTGAGTAAATATTTACTTATACCACATTATGAAAAAGAACCAAAACTTCATAAAGATACCATCGAGAAATTGGGAAGAAACATAATAGCAGGTGAAGTGTCGAGCGTCAAGAAATTTATTTATATGGAGAAGGAGGATACAGAACTTACGCCTGTCTATTTCAGTGACTTTAGAATAGAAAAAGGTGTTACACCAGATAAGTATCCTGTCAGCCATACATTTTTTGATGTTGATCAGGTGAATGTCAATACACTGAAACTCTGTCTAATGGATAAGACAAAGGTTACTTTGACCTCAGAAAAAGGAATTAAACTTTTTCAGATATTCCCGAATGGACAGATGTTATCAACGGGGCTTAATATTATGTTTGGGAAACGTTCTACAGGGAAAACTCATACCTTGAATGCCATTGCTAGCCGTTTTGAAGGAAAGGCCAAATACATTAAACAATTTGAACTGCTCAATACTAGTAGGAGTGATTCTGAACAGTTTGAAAATGATTTGAAGGTAAGACAAGAAAATTCTGCAGAGGATTACTTGCGCGAGTTTAGCGTTATAGTAACAGATGTATTGAAAACTTGTTCAGCCGATGAGGATGAGATGAAATTGCAGAAGTACCTTGAAGCGGTTATGTCTTCAGCACAGCAAAGCGATGTTAACGATGTTTTCTCAAAGTCAAAACTGTTTAATGAAAGCGATTTCAAAGAACTAAGTTTTGATGAGATTAAAAAACTTATCAATGCAACACTGACTTTATTAGAATCACAGCTTTACAAATCGCTTGTCAATAAGCATTTGCCCGAAGCCTCACTGAAGTCACTCTTAAAAGAATTGATAGAACAATGTCGGAAGGATAACGTTGCCAACTTGTATTTCAAAGAAGTTAATAACATAATCAAGATGGTAAAGGAGTCGCTACAATTGAAATCTGCAGCACCTCGTATTCCCAATATAGACTTATACCAATACTTCATCAATAAGAAAAAGCGTGAAATTTTTGCCCAAGTAGCTATAGCGATAAAGAAAAGCAGAACTATTAGCACGGAAAAGGCCGGACATTTTACAATCAGTGTGTCCGCACGCCCATTTGCGAATGCTACAGATTTGAAAACTGTCGGATTAAAACAGGTGTCACTTACTAACGCTTTTGCAAAGTATGGGAACCCTATTCAGTATTTAGATGAATTAAAGGCGGCAGGCGTTGAGAGTAATCGTATTTATAAGTTGTTTGCAGCCATAGATTACAGAATACTTAATTCTTCAGGCTTGCCTGTATCCGGTGGGGAACGTTCGGAGTTTAACTTCTTGCAGAAAATTAAAGATGCTATTCTATGTGACATTCTCATTATTGATGAACCAGAGTCTTCGTTTGATAATCTCTTTTTGAAGAACGAGGTAAATAAGTTTATTAAGGAAATGGCAGAGAATATGCCAGTGATTATTTCTACGCATAATAATACAATAGGAGGTTCTATAAAGCCAGATTACATTCTTTATACGGAAAAAAAGATAGAGGCAGATGGAGTTCATTTCAACATTTATAGCGGCTACCCAACAGCCCAAACCCTAAGGGATGTTAAAGGAAATACCATTGAGAATTACGAAATCACGTTGAACAGTTTAGAAGCTGGTGAACAAGCTTATTCAGAAAGGAAAGATATTTATGAAACACTTAAAAATTGAAGATCGGAAAGCCTATTTTACAAGAGGCGAAAACTGGATGGTTGTAACCGATATGACCAAGGAAGATTTATTAAATCTTGCTCATGCGGCTATAGAAGAAGAGGATTTTGAAACAGATGTATATGATGAAACATTGCTTCCAAATCCGGCACACAGGATTATTTATCAGCAGATTAATGGCCAATTGATGGAATTACATAATAGAAGGGCGGCTTTTCAAGAGGAAGTGAGAAATATATATAAAGACGCATATAATAAGTATTGTATAGAATAATCTTTGTATTTCAATAGTACAAAGTCAAGATAAATTTCACTTACTACATCTTTTTAGATGTTTATAATTCATTAAATTCGTATTATTTTAAGATTATATGGCACTATGCTTGTAAGCATGGTGCTTCTTTTTCTTACAAAACTATCCATAAATAATCCAAACTAAATCAGACTAAAATCTATAAATATCAGCCAATTATCTCATAAAATAGGAAAACTTAAAAAATTCTGATAATGCGACTCATCGACAAAGATGTGGTCGATGCCCATAGCATGAAAATCAACGCAATCATCCTTTTTCTCGCCAAGTTTCTCTTTTAAGGCTTCCAAGTTGGCGTTGAGGTTCTTCTGCCGTTTCTCCAAACCTTTCTGTAACCTTTTGTTGTTATCAGCCATACCACTTTCCTCCAACACTTTCAAAGAGCGTTCCACGTCTTGAAGTTCCTGCTCGCATATCTCCAGCATGGTCTGCTCGGATTGCGGTATCTTGGAAAACTGGTCGTGCGTGAGAATGATGCAATCCCAGTTGTTATTCTTGATTTTAGAGAACAATTCCTGTCGGTTGGCAGGTGTGAAGTCCTCTTTTCCCGGATAAAGAAGTTTTGCGGTCGGATATGCCTTGCGGAAACAGTCCGCAATCTCGTGTACGTTGGCTTTCAAGCCGATAATGAGCGGCTTCTGTGTCATGCCCAAACGCTTCATTTCATAAGCCGCCACACACATTACCATTGTCTTGCCTGCACCGACTGCGTGCCAACATACGCCACCGCCATTCTGCTTAATCATCCAGATTGCATCCTTTTGTGAGGGATAGAGGTCATCGTATGGGAACTGCTCAAAAGAGAGGTTGGGGAATGTCTGTACCGAACCGTCATAATGAGGACGGACGTAGCAATTAAAGCGTTCGTTATACAGGCGTACCAATTCATCACGCACGGCGATAGGTTGGCAATCCAACCATTCGTTGAACTTGCGGCGTATCTCCTGTATCTTCGTGGATGCCGCTTGTATGGCTTCTTCATCGGGTACACGGATACTTTCACCGTTGCGCATTATCTCTTTGGTGATTTCCGGAACCGTATCGTGCAGGGCGTGGACGAACAGGGCTTCCCCGTTATAGCTTCCAATCGAATAGACATTATAGGCAATGGGGGAATGGCCTTGCAAAGAGACAATATAGGTGTCATTCACATCAAAATACATCACTATTGTGTTTACCCCGAACAGGTCTTTGGCAAAGGAAGCGTAAATACTTGCCGGAATCCAACGCTCACCCATATTGAAGTCAAGTTCTTCATACGGAATAAGTTCGGGGGTCGCATCTTCCAAAGCCTCGACAGATGTAGCCGCCCATTTTTGAGCGTTACCTGTCAGGTCGGCAAGAACGGTACATATCTCCTTACATTTCTCCACGACATTACCTGCAAGGAATTTGCCTTTGTTCTCCCAACAATCCGTCAAAGGATTGTAGAATATCTCACCGGCAAGGGCTTCTGTCAGTTCTGTTTCGACCTGTCCGGTTGTCTGTACAAGATAGTCCATATTGACCGAACCGTAATAGTTAAGGCTGCTTGCCAATGCTTCTACCGGTGTCAGTTGAACGGAAGTATCTATTTTCTTGAACGCAACAGGCTCGTGCATGATGTCGGCTTTACAGATGTCCTTTCCGAGTTGCATTTCAATCGTGAATACTTCCATGCCCAGACTATCCCAAGAGAAAAACTCCTTGTTGTCGTTGTGGTGGAAAAAGCCCCACTTGCGCACATAAGTATCATAGTGTTTGTTGAGTTGTTCCCTTAGCTTCGGATATTCGGCCAGTTCCTCGCTTTCTTTGGTTGTCAGTTCAAAGTAGGCTTCACGGATAGGAAAATAATCGTTGGCACGCTCTATGTTTATCCGGGAGACTTTTAAAGGTACGAATGTAACGGTCATGTCGGAAAAACAGTTTGCCTGTTTGTAGCGGAGTGTGCCAAGTTGGTTTTCAAAGAGTACCAACGTGCCGCTTTTCATCCACTTGTGCAACGTGCCTGTGTACGTGCGTTTTTCCCTGTTGGGTTGTGCCGCCTTGTTGGTATTAAAGCAATCAAAAAGTGACATTTGTATGCCGCCAATGCCTTTGTTCGGTGTGGCAAACAGGTTCTTTCTGAAAAAACGCTCAAAGTCGGCTTTCAGCATGGAGGAAAGGGTTTGTTGCAAATCGGCTTCCTCTCCCTGCCAGCGGTATTTGCGCACATATTCCCCATATTGGTTGGTTTGTATGCGACTTTCTGTAAACAAGGCGGTTTTTGGTAAAGTAAACAATTTATTGGCATGTCCGGTATATTGGTCACTACCCGGCACGATTTCTCGGGTTGTTTCCATGAACAGCTTTTCACGGTCTGTAAGCGTTACCTTACGGCCGCTCTTTTGGAATATCAACAGGTCGCTGCCTACTTCAATGCCGCTTGTCTGCATGAACAGGCTATCAGGCAAACGTAATGCCGTAATCAGATTGCAACGGTGTACAAGATAGTCACGCACGAATTGGTTGCCTTGTGTGTCAGCGATACCTCTTGATGTGACGAAAGCCAATATGCCGCCCTCGTTCAGTTTCTCAACGGCTTTCACGAAGAAATAGTTATGGATGGTCTTGGAAGCCTGTGCATAGATGCCGCCTTTTTTGCTAAAAGTATTGTCGAACACACGGAAGTCGCCAAACGGTATGTTGGAAGCGATTACGTCAAAGCGGTTGTGTTCCGTCTCTTGGCTGTCAATCGTTTCAAATCCTTCGATGAATACCTGTGTGTCGGGATGCAGGGCGGACAATACAAGTCCGGTAAGCAGGTCTTTCTCAAAAGCCGTCCGATGTGTAGCCATATCTCCGACTGGTAGGAAACCGCCGATACCGGCGGACGGGTCTAAGAATGTGCCCATTTTAAGGTCGTTTGCCGTAAAAGTGTCTTTGATTTGCTTGGCTACGGCTTGAATAAGGAATGTCGGGGTATAAAAAGCTGTCAATACGGACGATTTCAGACTTTGCAGGAGTTGCCTGTAAAGTGTTTCATTCCCTTTTGCCGCTTTTGACAGGACGGAGAGCAAGCGTTTAACGGCTTCCTGCATGGTGTCGGGTATGGGGGTGTCCGTTCCGATACTCAATACTTCCTTGATACCTCCGCAGCCTGTAAACTTGGATAATGTCTCACGCTCTGCGGTGGTCGCATTTCTGCGTTCCTCGTGAATGGCAAGGGCTGTGCTTATCGCTTCGATATTGCCCTCTAATGCTTTTAACTTGTTGTAACTCATACGTGTATATTTAACCTTTTGTTTAATATTTCCCTTTCTTCGGGCTGGTTGTTGCAACCTACCGGGAATTATTTTTCTGCCCCGAAAAGGTGACGGAGCAATACGGGCAAATCTGACGAAGGAAATACGCTCGAACTTGTGAGAGGAAGATTTCGTGAAGACATCCACGGCACAGCCGGATTTGACAAGTCTTGACACCGGACGTTACCTTTGCGGAAAAATAAATCCGGGCTAGGTGGAATCACGCTCAAGAAGGCAATCTTGATTGTCACGTTATTAGAGGATAGGGAAAGTTTATAAAAGGAGCCATTTCGGGTAAAAGTGGAAGGGAAGCCGTTCTTGGAGCGGATGGTAAAAAAGGGAATAGGTTATGACAGGTAATTAGAGCGCAGTGCTGACCAAAAGAAAAAGGCTCTGTGCAATCATACACAAAACCTTTCATTGATTAAAACAGATTGACAATCGACATACCTCGCTGCCTGGCTCTCTTGAAGGTATAGTATGTACCTCCTTTGGGTACTCCATCAAAATAGGCTATCAAGCAAGCGGAACATGACAGCATATAGTCATTCCTCTGCAAGAAACAGCCGTCGACATAGCTCTCATTAAGTATTACAACTTCGTCCGCTTTGGTAAGAGCGTTACGATAGCGTTCCTTATTATAAGGTGTAAACTTCTCGCATTGCCCACAATAAGGTACGGCGGCAACCAATGTAATGTCGGAATATACTTCTTTCATGGATAAGGCTGTTTCTGCGGCAAGCAGGTCGAAGCCCATCGCCATGCCTTATGTACACTAAAATATTATGCAAAGTATTTAGATACTAATGATTGTATAACATCCAGTTAATCGAAAATTAGCAAATATTACTTTACATAATATTGAATAGCTTTAGAAAGACTTAAGGAAGTCCATTAGTGTTTCGTTGTTTTGCCATATAGGTTCTGTTTCCGGAATCACTTTTATATATGCTTTCTCAATGGCTTCTCGTTTCATCTTAGAATCTGCACGTGCATAAACTTCTGTTGTTTGTACATTGGAATGCCCAAGAAAATCTCGTATATAAATTAATTCTACTCCAGCTTGTAAAAGGTGCATAGCACGGCTATGTCGAAGACTATGGCAACTTATTCCTTCAGGGATTAAAACCGGATTCTTTTTTCTTGCTTTTTGTACATAAATATTAAGTATATTCGATATTCCAGCTCGTGTTAATTTCTCACCCCATGTATTAGGAAATAGAGGATGTTGTGTATATTTCGCAGATAACAAATTGTTTTCTTCCATATATTTTTTTAGAATATCCAATTGTTTTTCCATAATGGGAACTATTCTTGACTTTCCCCCTTTCCCTGTAATACATACACTATATGGTTTACTAAAACGAATCGAAGAGGGTGACAAATTGACGATTTCTGAAACTCTTGCCCCTGTATCATACATAAGAGATAAAATTGCCAGATCTCTTCTACCTCGTTTTCGATTAATATCAGGTTGTTCTAACAAAAGCTGGATTCCTTCTATAGTCAGATACTTGACTAAATTAGTATTAGTCCTTTTGTTTTCAATTGTTATCACTTGGTTATATGCAGATATTTTATCAGGATTCCTATATTGTACATATTTTACAAATGAGCGAATTGCAGCAAGGCGCAGATTTCTTGTTGATGCGGTACATTTTCGTTCCGTTTCAAGCCAATCAAGAAACGATATGACGTTGTCCTTTGTAATCATAGACATTGTTATTTGTTCAGCCTTTATCCCCAACTCTTTCATATAACGGAGGTATAAGATAAAAGTATCTTTATAGGAATAGATGGTATTAGTTCTTGCTCCTTTTTCATGAGGAAGATACTTAATAAGAAAATCTGTCAGATATTTAGAGAAATCTGTTGGCTTCATAATTTTATATTTTAGGGAATACATTAAAACAAATGGCATCTACCTTTTCTAACAAATTAGGATATATGTCTTCTGTAAGTCTGACATAATTATTAGTGGCTTGATAAGATTTATGCCCTAAATAAGTGGATAGGATAGGCAAAGCGCAATACAAATCCATACCAGATTCTACCATTTTTGCTAAAGAATGAACAGCAAATGTGTGTCTCAAATCGTGTAGTCGTATGTTGTTCTTAGGTATTCCTGCAAACTGTAATATCTTCCTGAATCTACGATATATGCTGTCTTTATTGCACCTGCTCCCTTTTAATGTTACAAAAAATGGACTATCCAATGATATCCTAATTGGCAGTTTGTCTCGTTTTATGACATATTCTTTGAGGACCGTTGATAAAGTGGTGTCAAATGGAATCAGTCGGTCTTCACCATTTTTTGTGTCTCTAAGAATGCAGTAGTCTTCCTTAAGATTAATATCTTTATTATTTAACGAAACAGCTTCACTAATACGCATTCCTGTTGCATATAAAGTACGCATTAAAGCAGGCATCACTATAATTGAAGATCTTAAATCGTTATTTCCACTCTGATAATTGTCACAAGCCCAAAACAATTTTGCAATCTCTTCATGAGTGAAGATGTATGGAACAAAATTGTTTCGTAATATAGGCAATTTGATTATGTAGGAAGGAATTCCCCTTTTTGAAAGAAAAGAAGAAAAAGAATTCAACAATATGCACCTATGATAATGTGTACTTGCCGATTCATTTTCTCTTCTTTTACACCATTGTTCAGAAATAACTTTAGTGATACCTATAGCCTCATTATAATTCTGCAATATGAACTGATCAAAATCAGAGAATACACTTTCAACATATGTGTATTTGAAACCCATATTGCGTTTTACGGCAATTAATTCTTCTATGTACGGCGCATAAATACTATGATAAGTCTTACTCATAAAAATATCCTCCTTTCTGACTGTAAAATTTTGGATCTACTTCTGGAACTGATAAGGTACACTGCTTCAATGCTTGCATGTCAACTCTTAGATAGTATTTTGTTGTTTCTGTACTGCTATGACCAAGAACTTCACTTATGACAGGTAGTTTCACTTTTTCCGATAAAAGCAATGCTGCTAGAGAATGCCGTAACGCATGAGCACCGTGATGTTTATTTCTTGTATCAATCTTGGCTATGGCGAAATACTTTCTTGCTATTTGAGTTATCAGAAATGCATTTATCTTTTTATATGGACTATATGACTGTAAGAATACATATTGTGAATTAGATTTTTTACGTCCATAACGTAAATACTCTATAATGGAGTTGCCGATTTCTGGTAAGAGTGGCAAAACAAGCCCTTTGCCTGTTTTGTATTGAACAAGCTTAATAATGTTATGTTCCCAATGTATATTCTCAAATTTTAGATTTGCTATATCAGACGCTCTTAAACCGAGAACAGATGCGAGGCATAATATAGCATAATCGCGCTTACCTATCGCTGTACTTCTATCAACAGATATCAGTATCTTTCTTATCTCTTCCTCGCTATACACTGAAGGAAGTTTAGGCTGTTTATTATAGTGCTCCTTTGGTATAATGGAAGCCAAATCCACTTTTATATATTGGTTATTATATAAATATCTCAAGAATGGTCTTACATAATGTATGAATTTGTTTCCATATGATTTATATTTAAAATCATTCCGCAAATAATTGAGGATAACCGATTCTGTTAAATCGCTTATCTTTAATATATTATGAGCAGTAAGATATTCCCAAAAACGACCCAAGTTCAGTCTGTCATGATTAATGGTAAGGATTGAAATTCTATCTTGCTTTCGTTGTTCCATATACTGTAACATCAAAAAGCCTATTTCTCCTTCAAATTTGAAATTCATCTTTTTTACCACAACCTTACCGTATAGTAAGAAATCTTTGAATAAGAAGATTGAAGCAAATATACTTTTTTCACTTCGGCTTAATGTGTGCAAATCTTTTCCTCCTGATATTTCAAGCAGGAATGCGTCACAAATGTCAGGTGTTGGGCACTCCACTTGATGGACGACCATAAATTGTTTTAAACGATTCCACACAAGGACATGATTCCGCAAAGTCCTTTCTTTTCGATGATATTCTTTTTTCAGAATATTCAAAATTGATGAAGAAACCTCTTCAAATGTTTTGTTTTTTTGATACATACTTAATTAATAATTGATTACACACTCTAATGTAACAAAATTATTATGTATAGAATATAGATGTAACAATAATTATAACTATGTATGTATCAGATTATAGACAACTTTATCTTTACATAACATTTTAGTGTACATAAGGTATGTTATGCAAAGCTTTGCATAACATACCACAGTAAAATATGCGGATGCCTCGATTGTAATGTTCCAATATCACTGTCCTTAATGCTTGCCGAAGCGAAGGTACTTTGTCGTAGGGTATGAAACGGTGGCCGGTAAGTGCCACTGCCATTACCTGATTATGTGAATTGGTTTGTTTCATTGTACACTCAATAGGTAGTTTTAATACTCTTTGATTGATTCTATATATTCTCTTACCAGTTCTTCTGCCGCAGCATACGGGTCTTTATTATCTGCAATATCTTTCACATGAACCATGAAATTGTCTATTTCTCATATACAATTTTCATCGGTATATACTTGGCAATAATAGCCACCTACATTTTCCTCACAATCAGGATAAAATGTTACATATACTTGCGCTCCTTTTAATGTTCTTGCTGTTACCATATATTTTATTTTAATTATTGACTGGTTATAAAGCTGGAATTATGCCGCTTGCTATCAATATACCTCCTTTATAAAGTTCAATCGTGCCTGGCACAAATCCCATTTCTCCAAAAGCAATGTTAAGGATATAGGCTTTGTATTCATCCGCTTTAAAGTTTTATCCGGTCAGATTATTGAATATCATAGAGATAGATATGTTGTCGTCAGACCAAAGAATCATTTTTTGACCTTGCCTTATTTCCTCGATGCAACTTTCCTTTGGAGGATTTCTATTCGATATTACCTTCATCATCTTCATTCTTTGGGTTGTACCTACAAAAATCTACTATCAATAACCGTTCATCCATGTATTTGGAAGGGTCTGAGGCAAGGCGTTGCTTCAGCCAAAAATGTTGTCTGCCGTATCCATAAGCAAAGAACTTGTCAAAATCCGTGGTTTCAGACAATTTTGTAACAACAGCTTGAAAACCAACTTTGTCTGTTGCAAATACAGCATGGTTTACCAGTTCAACCAATAAGTTGGGAATTTGTGCGTCCCATACGTTAATAAGATTTTCAAATGTCACATTCATAGCGTCTCAATTAGATATTATAAAAAACGATACAATCTTCCACTTCGGTTGCCTTGCCGAATAGTGGGTCTTTGGTATAATAAGGTGGCATACCGCCTTGCACGCTGTCTGCAATGGGGCATACCAGTTCGATACACCGATTACGCAATAGGTTGTCAATCATTTTAATCTCTTTGTCTTTCAGTCCTGTGGCATCTCCGTTAGCCATGTAAGGCAATGCCCATGTGGGTACTCTTTCGATACTTCGTTCCATATAGCTTTTTTTTTAAGTTAATACTATTATTTTCTCAATGTCTGACTTATTTTCCCTACGTTACTTTTCAGTTCCGCAGGTCGGCATATCAGACTTTTTAAGGCATCCCCTGAATGAAGCTATTGATGGAATAAGGCAAGCCCGGATATGAAAATCAACCATGCAATAGTCTATTTTCATCATACGAGCAATGTGTGGCTTGCTATTTCCGGGCTTCATTCTAATTTTGCCGCACGAAAAGTGATGTGCCGGCTTGCGAGCCAAAAGAGCAATATGCTTCTTTATAGTGGTACAATGGGAATCAATATGATATAACAGGGAGGATTGGCTTAAAAAAGAGAGTACTGCGTAAATGTATCTGTTGAACATAAAAAAAACGGCCGAAGCCGTTTTTGAAAGGAGAAACTGCTTTAAGCAGTTTTCTTGGCTTTCTTCTTTTTTGAAGCGACAGGAGCTTTTTCTTCTTTCTCCACCGGCTCATAGAAGTCGGTGACTGCCATGATGATACGGTTATGTTTGACACCTTGCTGGTCAGTCCATTCGTCGGGTTTGAAAAATCCCTTGACTGTAATGTTTTTGCCTTTCTTCAACAACTCAAAAGAAGTGCTGTCATTTTTACGCCAGGCTTCCACGTAAATGAAAGATGACACATATTCTTCTCCGTTTTGCTCCTTGCGGCTTACTGCCAGTGGGAAGCGTGCTACGCTTGCTGTTGTAAACTGACGGATTTCTGCATCCTTGCCAACGAAACCTGTTACTGCAAATGAATTTTCTACTACTTTCTTCATGATTCTATTTTTTAGAAGTTAAACAATTAATTTTTATGATGCTATCGGATATTGCAGGTATAGGGCGGCACCAGGGATAGCACGCAAATACGCTATATTTTTCACGCAGTAGAAAAATGTCGGAAGATTTTCGTGTATGTCATTGGTCAGAACGGAGTGACCCGTAGATGCTTCGGCATCGCTGCATTATATCTTTGCATCTGAAAAATATTGTGACTTCGCCATCAAAAAGAGATTGACGAAGGGAGGGCGAAGAAAATAGCAGTAATAGTCGGAAAGGAAGCTGAAGTATGCTAATAACCGCACGTGGCTCTATCCATGAGGTAAAGGAGCAAATCAGAATGGAAACTTCATTATGAAATGAGGAAACCGTGAAAATCAGCAATCACATAGGCATTGTTGATATAAAGCAATACTCATTGGGATATAGATAACGTAAGGCTGACTATAAAAAGTGGAGAAACGATATTTGCCGGCAGTTTCAGTAGCCTATCGGCTGGATAGAAGAAGGAAAAGGCTGTTAAACAAGGAAAAAGTTATCAGAAGGTTACTTTTCCTGTCAAAAAAGACTTTGGCTGTCTTTGGGAAAAAGGATTGCGGTGAAACCTTTTATAACAGGAGTGTATGTAAACAGATGATATATAAGAAGAAAAAACAAATGAGATAAGTTAAAAAGGTGGATTGGAATATGCTGTTTCTGCGTATCTTTGCAAATGGAAGTGCATCATAATAAGAACAAATTATAACCTTCCAAAAGAAAAGGCATAACGTGCCTATAAAGCGTATCAATAACAAAGAAGATAGAGAATGGAAAAACTGATTATATGGATTGTCCTATTGGTGTTCTTTTACCTGATGAGCAGGATAAGCACATGGAAAAAGAGAGCGGCTGCGGCCTTTCTGGTAGTGGGGCAACGTGCGATAACAAAGGAGGAACGCTAATGGGGATATCGCAATGCGCTGCGTGCAGGGGAAAAGAAAGCGGAAAGATTCTATGTATATTCAGCTTTGGAGGATTTCATGGATGAGAAACCGATGGTGTCTTTCAAGATGAAACTTTCCAACGGCAAGAAGATTCCGGCAATATTCATTGACTATTACATACCCAAAAAGGATTGGAATTTCATCACTGAGGAACAACGGAAGTTTGTACAAATGGTATATGACTTTAAGGACGGACGTGTGTCTTGCAGCCGTTTATTCAAAGAAGCATTGGCAAAGCTGGATTTGCCAGATAGTGTTAGTGTTGTATTCATGCCATGCAGCAATCAAAGCAAATACCTTACCCGATTCAGCCGGTTGAACAATGCTTTGTCGTATGAAGAAAAGTTGCATCCGATGCTGTACAGTCTTACTTATCTGGAGGCCCGTGAAAGCAAACACAACATAAAAGATAGGGATAAGGTAAATGCGGATTCCAATGTCATTATCAATGCAGACATCGTAGGCAAGAAAGCCGTAATTATTGACGACGTAATTACAACAGGAAGCAGCATCAAGGAACACGCAGAGGAACTTGGCAAATATGGGGTGGAAGTTGTCGGGGTTGTCTGTTTGGCTAAAACCGTGAAGTATCCGGAGAAAATAGAGATTTGGATTGAATCTCATTTCAAATAGAAAAGCGTAAAGGAATACAGGTTTAGTCCGGTTCTTGTAATATATATACAAGATTTCATTAAACCTGTTTTTCTAAAGTTGGAGAATCTTGCTTTCCCAAAAAGGAAATCTTAAAAGTAAAATGTGACAGGTTTAGTTTAGTCCTTGTAGTATATATACAAGATTCAATCAAACCTATTATTATAAACTCATCCGGCTGATTGCTTGATTATGCACTGAGTGGAAAATACACTCGGTGATTTTTCTTTTGGGAGGCAAAAAATATCAAATATAGGGAGTGATTTGAGGTCGGAACTTACTTCTTACGATTTTGTTTTGATTGGCTGAATTTTGAATGATTATGTTACTATTTTGTTAATATAAGAAATTTATTGTTTTGTATATTGTTGTAATTCAAATATATACAGCGCTATTTTTATAATATTCCCATTTATGACGCG
>ENA-OPCM01000031-OPCM01000031.1-human-gut-metagenome-genome-assembly--contig:-NODE-31-length-95876-cov-31.607142_pt1 | contig 95876 bp, 50 predicted proteins | sample MGYA00241252_ERZ501484 | MGnify/ENA primary metagenome ERZ501484 (study PRJEB25962, sample SAMEA2042583) | human gut metagenome | biome: human gut; feature: human-associated habitat; material: faeces...
CAGATGTTTGCCGCCAGCTTCTTTCAGATTCCACCTCGCAGTGGACACCCTTGCTCTTGGCTATACGATTCCCGCTATTAGGGTTCGTTAGGGACTTGCACCCATTAGAATAAGCTCATGCCGAGCGTACAAATAAATAGGAGGTAAACACTAATCATTGGTGTTTACCTCCTATTATCATATTTTCCTACTTCTCAAACCTGCAATTATCTGTTACCAGGTAACGCTCATACCCAATGCGATGCTGGCATTGGAACTGAGAGGAATGAACTCTTTGCTGGTCTTGCCCAAGATGTGATCCATACCGATGAAGAAGTTGTAACCCTTAGGATGGATATTCAGAACATAACCCATACTTGTAGCAAAACTGCTGACTGCAAAGTTGACACCACCATCCAACCACTTCAATGGTTTCCAGTTGGCACTGAGTCTACCCTCGCTCCAGGTATAATCACCATTGATGCGGGTGCTGCTCAGCAAACCGAAGGACAACTTGTCGTATGCTGGCAAACTGTACTCTGCGCCAAAGTTGAGCGTAGCTGCCAGAGCGGTAGTACGGCTACCCTGGTCGCCCAAATCCTTCAGGTTGATGAAGTCGGTAATCTGGTCGCCGTAATCATCCAACTTGTCATCGATGGTAGAACCGCTGTTTTCTCTTACCGCAGTATCATGGAAGCCATTGAACTCAAAGCTCTCAGCTCTGTTCACAGCCTTCATATTGTTGCTCCAGTTGATGAAGCCCAAATCGAGAACAGAAGCACTCAGGGTCAGGTTATCGTTCAACTTATAGACACCACCGAGGTCGAGTGCCATACCAAAGCCGCCCAATCCTGCGCCATCAACATCTACATCATCTATCTTTTCGTACTCCCCCTTCTCCGGGTTGTTATATTTATCTCTTGAAGTCTTATAAGTAAAGCCCTTCATAGAAACCTGGGCATTCGCCTTGCCGGAAACAATCCACTTGTCTGTACCAGAGAGGTCAGCACGCAGGTTTTCCAGACGAACATCACCATCAGCCACACCGAAGAGGAACTTCAATTTAGCACCGATGCGGAGTTTCTTGTTAATCTGATGAGAGTGACCCAATGCCAATTCAGCATAAGAGCGAGCCATCATGCTCACATCACCAATCTCATAATTCTGATTGCCCGTATTCTTGGCAAATTCAAACAACTCATAAGGCAGGGAAGCGCCGAAAGATGCCTTGGCATTCACCTCGATGGTATTATAACCGCCAAAGCCCTTGAAACCGGCAGAAAGAATGGCGATGCCTACATCTCCCTGTATGCGGTTGTTGCTCTTGCTGAAGCCTTTCAGCGCCTCATCGGCAGAAATATAAGGATTCATGAAGGAAGTCATCTTCTTGGCACCCGCCTCCTGTCCGTACATCGGATTGTTCAGTACAATATCCTGGTAGCCGAAGTTGCCCTGCAGGTTGACATTGATATTACCCAAAGCTGGGATGGTGATATAGTTCTGCTTGTTCTCAAAAGCCGGGTTCATATCGTGACGGAACTTGTAGTCGTCAGTAAAGTAAGCGGAATTGAGTGTCTGAGCCATTGCGGTGCCACCCATCATCAGCAAAGAGGCAGCCAAGAGATGCTTATATATTTTATTCATCATTTTCTTTGTCTTTTATGTGTGTTATTATTCTGTTACTACTCTCTGTCATTAATTGAAGTTACCAATCACCTTACCCACGAGTTTCACCTTGATGTTTTCCAACTTCAGGGTATGCTTCTCAGAGTTGAGGTTGATACCGGTCACGGTAGTTCCATCATGACTTGCCTTACCTTTTACCTTATAAGAGAGTCCGTCGAGCTTCTGCAATCCGCCCTTTACCTTTTCACGGAGTTCTATTTCCAGCGGAGAGTTCACGGCTGTCACGCCATCAGCAGATGCTTTCACAGTACCCTTCTTGACATTCACTTCAATCAGGTTACTGATATCAGTACCATCCACTCCGAGTGGAGTTGCCTCTACGATGAGGGTAGCAGGAACCAGGTTCTGCGCATCGGCTGTCAGTCGAACATAAGTTCCTTCAGACAATTCCAGATTATCCAGATCATCATTCCAACCGTCGAAATCATCAGCATATTCGATGACTGCATCCTCGGCAAATGCCAACGGTGCATAAATCTCGTAGCTTGGCTCGATACGATAATTGCGGCCGAACTCGATAGTCATTTCCTGCCTGAGATCAGCCTTTGCCTCTACATTGGTAATCTGTACGTGGTCTGGAATATGCTTGTTGATAAGCGTAGCCAGGTTGCTCACCTCATATACATTGGCAGCACCATACTGAGCAGTCAGTTCTGCAGTCTTATGGCGGCAGATACAGATCTTGGTCACTGGCGCAACAGTAGTCTTGCAGATATTCATCTCAGGGAGTTGCACGGTAGCCAAGTTCTGACCGTTCTTGGTAGAAATCACCTTTGCACTCACCTTTGCCGCTGCATCCATATCATTTTGGATAGAAAGAATAATCTGAGGATTATCCAAGTCTGCTCTTACGCCATCTTCTGAAAGGAAGTCAGGAACGCCAGTCACAGATACATCACCCAAGCTTGAGATATTGATTTCTGGGTCGAAGATACCGGTAGCAGACTTCAAGGTAATATCATTGACATTCACGTTGGCACCGATGGTCAGTGCAGATGTAGGAACCCTCGTTACATTAGCCTCAATACCGAGGGCGAAATAACCATCCATCCTGATAGAGCCATTATTGCCGATGACAACCTTACCATAATCATCCTGGTTTTCAAAATCCAGTTTTTTAGCCTTGATGGTGAGTTGAAGATTGCGACTTGTTGAAACATTCTCCACGGTAATCTTCGAGCCGTTGACCATAGGAACGCCATTGCCATTACCTGTTAACTGTGAAATCTCCAGATAGCCAGGAAGAGTGAGGGTAGCCTTATCAATATTGGTGATAGCAGAAGAAAGACCACCAAGAGTGAGATTAATCTTCAGTTCGATTTCGCCAGCCACCTCAGCACTTTTCAGGCTCTTCACAGCAGCATCCGTACCATTATATTTAAACATCAACTCCTTAGGAGAGACAAAACTGAGATGACTACCGGCTGCACGGGTACACTTGGCAGCAGAATTGGCATTTAAGGTTAGCGTATTAGAATAAGAATTACCCCTCAGAACAATAGGAGAAATCATTGGTGAAGCAGATGATGCATCAGAACCTGTCAATTGGAACAGATAATCACCGTTTGCGGCAATCTTCACACTACCATTCTCTTCGAGTTCCAGAATATCAGACAAAGGAATGTTCATGGTAGAACTGGCAGGTATTTCCAATTCGCCACTACCAAATCCCATCGTAGCATCAATCTGGTCAAAATCATAATCGTCATTTGTACACCCAGTTACCGAGAAACCCAACGTCAATAAAGACGCAAGTAATAGACTTGCTTTCATTTGCTTTTTCTTCATAGTTTATGAATATTTGATAATTATAGAACTTTACACTTTTAAAGAGAACTTACATAAATTGAATAATTAATTAAACTGTCATTCATATTTTATAATAGAAATTAGAATCTCATTTATGGATGCAAAGTTACACAATCTAATTATAAACCGCCTTGTTCAAATTGGTTCAAGTTTTAGATTTTGGTTTGTTTAACGAATTCTGTTCCCAACTTCCGCAGGAAGTCTACCAACACTTTCTATTCTTTCGCAAAGCCTAATATACACAAAGTTAATCGACAAAAAGGTGGATTTTCATCAGAAAATCCACCTTTTACACTATAATTCGCTTTTTGTCCACCTCTTCTTTGTGTTTTTTGTGTACTTTTGCAACTGTGTATTAATAACGGCATGAATTCAGGCTTAGCTTGGTTTCATGCCAACCAACAAGTAAACAAACAAACCTAAGAATAACAAATGAATAAGAAAAGACAGATTTTACTTTCAGCAGTATTGGCCTCTGCTTTGGCATCCAACGCACAGGTTTCCATCAATGTAGATGCCTCTAACCCAGGTATCAAGGTATCTCCTAACCTCTACGGTATCTTCTTCGAGGATATCAACCATGCTGCAGATGGCGGTCTCTATGCCGAACTCATCAGCAACCGTTCTTTCGAAGACGATGACAAGAATATTCCTACCTGGAAAACTGCCGCTCAAGAAGGTGCAAAGATCAATGCACAACTCATCAATAAGGGTTTGCTCAACAATGCACAGGGCAAGGCACTCCAGCTTACCATCGCTGCCAAGCCTGCAGCTACAGCCTCTCTCATCAATGAGGGTTTCTGGGGAATCAACGCCGTGCAGGGCAGAACCTATAAACTCTCTTTCTGGGCTAAGGGTAGCTACAAGGGCGGATTGAAGGCTCGCCTCACCAACGCCAAGGGCGACAAGGTTTACGCAGAAACCACCCTCAATGCCAAGGTTGGCAAGAAGTGGACCAAATATACGGCTGAGTTGACTGCCAACGGAAACGATGCCAAGGCTCAGTTTGAACTCGTAGCCGACGGAAAGGGTACCATCGTTCTCGATGTGGTAAGCCTCTTCCCTCCTACTTTCAAGAATCGCGAGAATGGCTTGCGCCCTGACCTGGCTCAGCTTCTCTATAACATCCATCCTAAGTTCGTCCGCTTCCCTGGCGGTTGCTACGTAGAGGGACAGGAATCTCCTGAGAATGCTTTCCATTGGGAGAAGACTATCGGTCCTATCGAAGAACGTCCGGGCCATAAGAACGTAAACTGGCGCTACCGTACCAGCGACGGTATGGGATTCGATGAGTATCTGCAGCTTGCCGAGGATCTGAACGCCAAGCCTCTCTATGTTGTAAACGTAGGTTTGTGGCACGGCGGTATGACTCCTGTAGACAGCATCCAGCCTTGGATTGATGAGTGCATGAATGCCCTGGAGTATGCCAACGGTCCTGTTACCTCTAAATATGGTGCGCTCCGTGCTAAGAACGGTCATCCGGAACCATACAATATCGAGTATCTGGAGATTGGTAATGAGAACAACCAGCCGGATCCTGCGGCTCAGAGCGACCATTACTACGAGCGCTTCAAGAAGTTCAAGGATGCGGTTCTGGCAAAATATCCTAAGATGCACCTCATCGGTAACGTGGTGGCTTGGGGCGATGACAATCCTAAGTGGGAAAGCAACGAGAGCGTAGACCTCCTCGACGAGCACTACTACAGAAATCCTGCCTGGTTTGCCGAGAACTTCAACAAGTATGATAACTACGACCGTAAGGGCAGCGAGATTTATGTAGGTGAATATGCCGTAACCCAGGGCTTCGGCAATATGGGTTCGCTCGATGCTGCACTCGGTGAGGCTGTCTATATGATGGGCATCGAGAACAACTCTGACATCGTGACCATGGCATCCTACGCTCCTATCTTCGCCAACCTCAACAACCGTATGTGGGCACCGGATATGATTCAGTATACATCAGACAAGGTATTCGGAACTCCATCTTACTACGTTCAGAACGTGATGGCAAACAACATCGGTACCCGTGTACTGAAGGTGAACCAGGAGAATCCATACAAATATGAGCAGACCCAGGTGAAGCCAGCTATCTGCCGCGTAGGTATGGGAACATGGGGCACTCAGGTTTCTTTCGAGGACAAGGGCTACAGCGATGAGAACGGAAAGGCGCTGCCGATGACCTTGCAGGAGTTGCCTACCGATATCCGTGGACAGTGGAAGACAGAGGGTAGCCTCATCAAGCAGACCAGCAACGAAGAAAGCTGCATCCGTCTGAACCCAGGCGAGATTACCAGCAACGGCTATATATATAAGGTACGCGCGAAGAAGGATGCCGGAAACGAAGGTTTCCTCATTATCTTCAACTACGTGGATAAGAACAACTACTGCTGGTTGAACCTCGGTGGTTGGAACAATACCCAGCACGGTGTGGAGTCTATCGTGAATGGTGCCAAGAGTCAGATAGCTACTACCCCAGGCAGCATCGAGACCGGCAAGTGGTATGACATCGAGCTGAAAGTAGTAGGCGACAGCATCTTCGCCAAGTTGGATGGCAAGGAAATATTCTCTACCAAGTTGAAGGCAAACACCCTTCCTGGCATCTTCTCTACAGCCACACTTGATGAACAGACGGGCGAGGTAATCCTGAAGATTGCCAACACCAGCACCGAGCACACCACAGCGAAGATTAATCTTCAGGGCAAGGAAATCAAGAATGGCAAGCTCATCCGCCTTTCTGCCAAGAATGGTCTGGAGGAGAACACCATCGACAATCCTACCAATATCTATCCTGTAGAAAACTACGTAACTACAGAGAAGAACGGTGCAACGGTAGAGATTCCAGCCAGCTCGCTGAATATCATCCGTTTGAAATAACAGACTACACAGGGCAGGATGCCCTGGAATCCATATATAGGTAATAACATTTTGAATAGTTGATAAGAAAGTTAGTTAGAAAAGAGAAGGCGGTAACCTGCGTGATGCAGATTGCCGCCTCGTTTTTTATCTGTCGTTTAATTAACCGAAAACATAATTGAAGAGCAGGAAGATGCTCAGGATATACAGCGTAGGATTCAGATCCTTGAACTTGCCCACCATCATCTTGATCAATACATAGCTCAGAATACCAAGACAGATGCCATCGGCAATACTGTAGCAGAGTACCATCGTAATCATCGTGATAAAGGCAGGGAATGACTCGGAGATATCCTCCAACTCAATCTTCTTGAACGAATCAATCATCAATACACCCACCATTACCAGGGCACCACTGGTGGCTGCGCTCGGAATCAGCAGGAAGATTGGAGCCAGGAAGATGCTCAGGATAAACATCAAACCCACAAAGAAAGATGTCAAGCCCGACTTACCACCCTCGGCAACGCCCGAAGCACTCTCCACATAAGTGGTAATGGTAGAGCTACCCAGCAATGCACCGGCTGTAGTACCGATGGCATCACTCATCATCGCCTCCTTCACACCCGGAATCTCGCCCTTCTCATTCTCCTTGATACCCAACTTGGAAACCAATCCCAGAACTGTTCCGATGGTATCGAAGATGTTGACAAGCAACAGCGAGAAAACCACCATGAACATCTTAGGAGTAAAGAAGCCGGTGAAATCGAACTGGCAGAAGATAGGAGCAATGCTGTGAGGGGTAGATACCGGCATCCAGTTGTCAGAGAACTGGGTTACGCCCATCGGAATACCTATCAATGTAGAGATGATGATGGCGATAAACAAAGAGCCCTTCACTCTTCTCGCCATCAGACAGCCGCAGAGCAGGATGCTGATGAGACCCAGGATGCTGACTGGTGTAAACTTGCCGAGCTGCACGAAAGTATCCGCATTGGCAGTAATGATGCCCGCATTCTTCAAACCGATAAAAGCGATAAACATACCGATACCAGCCGAAATGGCGAATCGGAGATTCTTCGGAATACACTCCAATATCTTATCGCGGATATTGAGGAAGGTGATGGCAAGGAAGATGATACCCTCTACGAGCAACACCGCCAAAGCTTGCTGCCAGGTCAAGCCCATAGCCTGACAAAGGGTGAAGGCGAAGAAGGCATTCAGTCCCATACTAGGAGCCTGGGCGAAAGGCAACTTTGCCATGAAAGCCAGCAGGAAGGTGGCGATGGCTGAAGCGATGGCTGTGGCAGTAAAGAGAGCTCCCTTGTCCATACCTGTGGTAGCAAGGATGGTAGGGTTTACTGCCAGGATGTAACACATGGTCAGGAAGGTAGTCATACCAGCAACCAACTCAGTCTTGACCGTAGTAGTCTTTGGGTCGAAACCCAATAAAGCTTTTAATTTGTTCATTTCTTATATTTATCTCTATTTTCTCTTTCCCCCTTTCCACAACCCAATCCCGTTGTTTTTTCGGGGCGAACAAAGGTAAGAAAAAATAATGAGGAAAGCCTTATTTTACATGTTTTTAACTCATCAGAACACCTTATTTTACATGTTTCGGGGTATTCAGAACAGCTTATTTTAGAAGTTTCAGTATCTTTCAGTCTCTTCTACGCTAAAATACTATGGCATAGAGTGTATCGGAGGCAAGATAACGCATGATAGTAAGTTTCATTTGCCAAAAGCCCGATAGTGGTGGCAAAAATGCCTAAAAAAGCAACTTTTGGCACCACTATCGGGACTTTTTTCCGCATTTTCGTTTTCTCATCTTGAATTGTTAAAAAAAATAAGTCATAGTTTTCTCCCCCACAACTCATAGTTTCTTTCATCATAACTCATAGGTTTCTTCCCAGCATCTCATAGGTTTCGGCATCATATCCCAAGGTTTTCAAGCCCAAAAGGGCTAAAAAAAACAAACGGACAAATTGAATTTGTCCGGACAAATTGCCCGCAGCCTCACAAGATTCTTATTTTCAAGAACTTACAAGCCACCGGACAAAAGAGCCGGACAAATTCAATTTGTCCGTGTTTCAAAAATCGAGGCTATTCCAGCGTCAGCCACCCATCTTCCGTCCAGTTGACTTTCTTCTGAACCAGGATGCTGGCGCCATTCTTTGGCACGCTGTAACCATGACAGAAGAAGAAATCGCCATCAGGGAAAGAGTAGGCAGAGCAATGACCCATCGCCTCATATTCTTTCTTATCGCCTTCCAGAATCAGCGTACCACCGCCATTGCGCATGTCCCTACCCTCCTTATCCAGATAAGGACCAGCCACCTTCTTGCTCCTGCCCACGGCAACACGATAGTTGCTCTTGATGCCACGGCAGCAGTAATCCCAGCTCACGAAGAGATAGTAATAACCACCATGTTTCATGATGAAAGGAGCCTCGATGGCATTGGTACCGGCAAACTTAGAAGTAGGATTCGGTTCTGCTGATGCATCGCCTACGGCATGACGGCGGGCGATGGTCTGAGGCTTGGCGCCTTTCTTGACATGCATCGTCTTCTTATCCAACTTGATCATCTGGATGCCATCCCAGAAAGAGCCCCAGGTAAGCCAAGGGGTTCCCTTCTCATCAACGATGAAATTCGGATCGATGGCATTCCAGTTGTCTCTATCGCCCTTGGAGGCGACGAGGCAGCCCTCATCCTTCCATCCATCTTTATCAGATAAGGAAGTATTGCTCAGCAAGCCGATGGCAGAAGTATTTTTGCCAAAAGTAGAACAGGAATAAGCCAGATACCACTTGTTCTTGAAGCGGATAACATCCGGAGCCCAGATATGCGTGGTAAAACCTGGCACACTATCATGCGTCCATGCCGGAATCTCGCTGTTCTTGAGCACGCCATGAGGAACGATAGTCCAATGCTTGCGATCGGTAGAGGTCATCTGCGTGATGCCATGACCTGTGCAGTAGAGATAGTACTTGCCATTCTCATACGCCATCACGGGGTCGTGGACAAAAGGAGTATCTACAACAATCGGTTCCTGCGGAGCGTTCTGTGCCATCATCTGGCAACCACCTTTTACAACAGGAGCAGCAATGAACATTGCTGCTCCCAATAGTATTTTAGAAATCTTCATATAATTACACCTTATTATATATAAGAGGATTACTTGTTCACAAATTTCTTTCCGTTTACAATCACTACACCCTTGTAGCTCTTGTCTACCTGCTGACCGGAGAGGTTGAACCACTTGCCATCATTCTTCTTCTGAATGATGATAGGGTTCGAGATGCCTGTAGAAAGGCTTGAGCCGTCGATGTAAGAGTTCTCACCGGTAAAGAACACGTTAATCTCAGACGGCTTATCTGTAATAGTCTTTGTATATGAATAATGATACACCTTATTATCCGTTGTGGTAATCACAGCAGTCATCTTGAATGCACCAGTAGCAGCATATTCTACAGTCATATCTACCAGAGAACCATTCATATCCTGCACAAATGTATCCCAGTTGAAATCGTTGGTACATCCGGTGTTGTTCCAGGCAATATTCTCCCAGTTATCATTACGCAACATCACATACTCCTTATAATCAGTAGCGCCATGAGCTACGTTGGAAACACCCAATACCCAACTCTTGTAAATATCTGTACCCACAGTATAGTTATAGAACTTGAACTGAGCCTTATTGCCAGCCTTTACGGTGTAATCCTTGCTCAAGTTGGTAGCATAGGCATTCGTTGTATTCTTCTGTGCAGAAACAGGATAGTAAACCGGAGTCGTTTCCTCAGCCTCAGCATCGATGTTCAGGGTATAATCCTTAGTATATTCATAACCATCCTTGCTGATAGTCATGGTCATGGTGACCTTACCCTTGCCTTTTACTACGCCCTCATCGGTCAGGATAGAAGGATTGCTTGACTTCCATGAAACAGTAGCACCAAGATGACCCTCTGTTGGGAGCTTTGGCATAGAATTCAAAGTTGCACCATCTGCGAAAGGAACGCTGGTCTTATCCAATGTATATTTGATAGCCGCCTTGGCATCAGCCTTGCTTCCCCAGATACTCAAACCGCGAGTCTGCAAGCTGGCACCACCTGATGTAGCCAAACCATCAGAAGAACTGAGGGCTGTAAAGCAGAGTGCCTTGATATTGGTATAATCGATGGTCTGCTCGGTAAGCACACCCTTGAACTTCACCTCTGCATTGGCTGTAGCAACACCCTTCAAGGTAAGATTGATGTAGCTTGTACCGCTCACTAGTTCCCATTTTCCGGTATACTCGCCTGAGATAGAACCATCTGCATTGAGATGGATGGTAACAGGCTTCTCATAATCCATTGCTGCCGTATTCTGACGGTAAGGATGAGCTATTATCTGATAATCGCCCGCTACCTCTGTTGCATCATAGAGCTGCTGAGTGGCAATATCATTATCAGTATAAGTCTCGCCGCTAAACTCGTAAGGAGCAGCAACCAGCCAACCGTCCTGGTTAACGAAGAGCTGATGTACACGAACCTCATGCTCCTCATCTCTGTTCAAGAAGCGGGTATGGTAAACGATGAGTGCTCGTCCCTTATGGTCTACGATGGCTGAATTATGTCCCTGAGCCAGTTCAGCACTAGGCATGGTTTCCCACTGGTAGTTGCCGAAGAGTTTCACACCCTCGTCGCGCTTGGCATCCCCACCGAAGTTGAGGATATACTTGCCATACATAGCATCAATGCCCGTTGAAGTAAGACAGTCCTTATAAGGTCCATCAGGTTTCTCTGAACGGAAAACACGAATCTGATAGCCACCGGCAGCCGTCAAGCCGCCATAGCTCATAAAGAGATAATAATACTTGCCCACCTTCTGGATATAGCTAGCCTCGCCCGAAACACCCCAGCCACCAGCTATCTTCTTGCCGAAATAGGGGTCGCTGGTAGCATTTGCATCTGCCGCTCCCGCTGTAGTTGTTACTCCCTTCACCTGGTATGGGTAGGTATAAGTATAGTCACGAAGACCATTCTCCTTGTCAAGTTTAATCATGAAGATGCCTGCAAACCATGAGCCATAGCTCATCCAGAGATTGCCATCGTCATCATAGAACACGCATGGGTCGATACAGTTGGGACCATAAGGACTCCATTCGTCCGTGTTGTATCGCTGAGGCAGGGATGTGCAACCTGTAGCAATCGCCAAGTCGGTATTCTTCCAGTCACCTGAGGCTGCGAAACCATTGTGGGCATATCTTCCCGAAAAGCCTGAGCATACCACTGGTCCCTGATAAATCCAAGGTCCCTCGAGGTCGTCGGATATAAAACACACGATGGTAGAGCACCAGTTGTCGCCATTCAGACTCATATACATACACCATTTCTTCATGGTCTTGTTGTAGATGACGTCTGGTGCCCACTGCATGCCTTTCACATTATTGCCTTTCGCCTGCCAGGCATGGGCATCGAAGTTAGGAAAATCGACTTCCTCGCCCTTATAGTTCTTCACCTTCTTCACCATTTGGGTGGAATAAGCGTCCTTGAAGTTCACTAATTTACCATTCACGTCAGCAAAAAGACTGTTGCTGGTTCCGGCATTCTCCTCACCCGTTTTGAAGGTGTTCCATATCTGATAGTTGCCCGAAGCATAAGTCTTGGCTCTGCCCAGATGCGAACCGTAGATATAATATTTAGGGTTAGTGGTAGAGCCCGTAACATCCATCACGATAGAAGGGTCATGCACCGCGATGCGCCCTGTTATCGTTTGGGTAGCGTATGCATTAGCCAGATCATTTTCGCCGACAGCCGTTTGAGCCATAGCTCCGTTCATCGCCATCAGACTCATGACAGAAAGTAATAACTTCTTCATACGATTTCAAGTTTAAGATATGATTTTTTTAAACCAAGGAAGGTCTATGGTGTTTTCGCCATAGACCTCACCTAAAATATAATAATGTATATTGACAAAGATTACTTACCGGTTGTTTCACCCTCAGTAGTCTCGCCACCCTCAGTGGTGTCGTCCTTCTTAGGAGCATCAGAGAGTTCCCAACCTGCATTCTGTCCTAAGTTAGGATTCTTCTTGTAAGTGTCATCAGGCACTGGGAAGTAATAATTCTTAGGACAAGAGAACGCACGGGTAGGATGGGTATTATCGTTGCGATAAGTATATACCTGGCTCTCATTAGGAGTTACAACAACGCTATAGATGTTGTAAACCTGCTTGTAGCGTGGCTCACTCTTCTCTGTAGCAGCACTCTTGCCTTCAAACAACTTCCAGCGGCGTTCGTCGAAGAAACGGTGATCCTCGAAAGCCAGCTCGATGCGACGCTCGTTGCGGATACGCTCACGAAGCTGCTCCTGGGTCATACCCTTGTAAGCAGGCATACCCACACGGGCACGAACCTGGTTTACATAGTCGTAGGCAGCTTCAGGACCCTTTGCCTCGTTCAATGCCTCTGCAGCATTGAGCAGAATCTCAGCATAGCGGAAGATAGGGCATGCTGTGATATAAGTGGTAGGGTTCTTGAAACTCATATTGTGAACGAACTTCTTAGAGTAGTAACCGGTTGAGGTACCACCATGAATAGTCTCGTAGTCCTTACCGCCAACAGAAACATCAATGGCACGCTCCTCATCCTGGCTCTTGTCTCCCCAGATGCTTCCCTGATGGAAGATGGTCTGCTCCAAACGTGGGTCACGGTTCTTGTAAGGATCCTGGTCATTGTAAGAAGGATCCTGGTCGATAGGAAGACCATTGATGGTCTCGTAAGAATCAACCAGATTCTGTGTAGGGTTTACACGACCGCTAGAGTTCACATTACCAGAGAAACCACAAGGAGTGTTGAACATCTCAATCTCACGTGTATTCCACTCACTGCGGCTGAGGATATACTCAGAATTCAAGTGAGGAGTACTAGTGAAGCACTCGTAGTAGTTCTTGTTAGGGTTGTTATCGTCTGTTGTGTAGAGACGGTAAGGATTGGCAGAACTCTTATTGGCATTGATGAAAGCAAGGGCTGCATCAGCAGCTTCCTGCCACCAGGTAACATCATTTGTAGGATTGTTGAGAGCAGAAGCACGATAGAGCAATGCTCTTGACTTCAAGGCATAGACAGCAGCACCATTGATACGCCCCCAGTTCTCATTTTCATTGCTGTAACGGAATGGGAGCGCACCGCTTTGGATGATGGCATCGCATTCATCAGCTACCCATTTCAATGCTTCAGGAGCTGGAGTACGGGTGATAGAAGCAGCCTCTGCATTATCCAACACATGATTCTCGATAGGCACTGCACCGAAATAGCCAATCATATCGAAATGAAGGATGGCACGAATGAAACGCGCCTCTGCCTTGTAACGGTCGCAGAGTTTATTGTCGTCACCGCTTTTCTCAGCATTTCCGATGACGCTCTCACGTGCCTTTGAAATAAAGTCGTTGCAGACACGAATACCCTTCAGATCGTTGCTCCAATAATTCTCAGCAAACCAGTGGTTCTTGGCATCATATGAATCGTTCAACACACTGTGATAGTAATGCACATTCCATTTAGAGAGGGCATTATCGGTCATACAGTCACGAGAAGCAGCACGGAACTGACCATCGGTATATCCCGCAAAGGCATCAGGCAAATAGCTATAGGCATTTGCCAAGACACCACGGGTACGGTCGTAGTTGCTGTAGATGTTCTCGTCGGTATAAGTCAAGTCGACTTCCTTATCGAGGATGTCGCTGCAGGAGGTCATACCTCCTACAGTCAGCATCGCCAACGATATATTTACTAATAAAAGCTTTTTCATAATTCTTTTTGATAAAACTGATTAGAAACCAATGTTAATACCAAATGTAAATGACTTTGTCTTTGGATACCACCAGCAGTAGCTCAATGGCTTCTCTGGGTCAACATCATCTGGCAGACTGCTGAAGGTGGCAATATTGTAAGCGCTGAAGTAAACGCGGCACTTAGTCATCCACAACTTAGAAATCAACTTAGATGGCAGAGAGTATCCCACCTCGATATTTCGTATAGACCAGAAGTTACCGTTGCGTACCCAAATATTGTTCTGATAAGAACCTGTAGCACGTTCTGAATCAACTGCATCGAATCCACCCCAAACAGGACGTGGATAAGTAGCATTCACGTTGCGAGGATCAGAAGGGTCGTCAGTATAGTAACCCCAAGCCTTTGTTACCTCGTGGGTACCCATGTTACTCCAACCACTGTAGCTGATAGCTGGTGAAAGGAATACAGAGCGACGGAGATAAGCATTCACAATCATGCGGGCATCGAAGCCCTTATACTCGAAACCGAAGTTGAAGGTAGGAATCATCTCAGGAATGATGGTGTATGAATCTGGTACCATATCCTTTGAGTCAATCACGCGGTCACCATTGATATCCTTGAACACCGCTGTACCCAACTGCTGTGCTCCATTAGAGAAACTATTGTATGGATACTTTTCCGGATGGTCGATGGCATCCTGCTGAGAGGTTGCAATCAGGTTTGGATCTGAAGCCCACTGGTCGAACTTATAGATGTTCCATCCACCCACACGGTTGGTACCTGTCTGAGCCTGCTCATAGAGTTCGGCTACCGAAGTGTTGTCATAGATTCTATGACCTGCCTTGCGCTGCCATTCTACATCTGGTGCAGTTTCATCGATATCGGTAACCTTGTTGGTGTTGAAGGTAAGCTGCCCCTCGATGAAGTACTTGAAGTCCTTGCCGATATTGCCACGATGTCCGAGAACGAGTTCGTAACCGCGGCTTTCAACCTTACCATATGAATCCTGTGCTACAGGCACACCAAGTATGGTTTCTGGCACGGTTGAACGGGATACCAGGATATTAGAACGCCACTCCTTGAAGACATCGAAGCTACCATAGAGTTTGCTGTTCCAGAGGTTCCAGTCAATACCGAGGTTTACCATCTTGGAGATTTCCCACTTACTGTTGGCATTACCGGTCTTGCTCTCAGCATAGCCATTCACAAAAGTTCCGTTATAACCGAAACCGTAACCGGTAGCTGAACCATAGATACTCTGATATGGGTAACGGCCTGCACCAGTAGAAGACTGACCAGCCTCACCATAAGAAGCACGGAGCTTGAGAAGATTGACAAAGCCAAGTTTCTTCATCCAGGATTCCTCAGAGAGTACCCATCCTGCTGATGCCCCCCAGAAGGTTCCCCAACGGTCGTCTGGTGAGAAGTTGTCACATCCCATACGAGAGAGGTTGACTGAGGCGATATACTTGTTGGCATAGTCGTATGTTCCCTGGAAGTTGTATGCCAGATATCGGTTTGAAGATGCACTCTGCTGGGTAGAGTAATCTGAACCAGCTTCCTCATTACGGTAGTAACGGGCAAAGGCACGGGCATCTACATTGTGCTTACCGAAACTGTTCTTATAACTTACACCACCAAACAGATTCAGGTTGTAGTAGTAACCACGCTGATTAGCTGATGGGTTGCTCAAAGCTGCCTTGGTTGTATATTTGGTATACTTGAACTGGCTGACATCGGTAACCGCCAGGTTATCGTAGTCGTAGTTCCATGAATCCATCTGAGCAGTCTGTGTTGACTCGAAAGTCTCGTATGCATCGAAGCTGACAGTACCGAACAAGCCTAAGCCCTTCAATACAGGACTCAAATCGTACTTGGCATTCAAGGTAGAATACAAGTTACGGCGACGGTTCTTCTCCAAACCGGAACCACCCAGGTAACGTACCGGGTTGTTGGCTGTAGATGAAGAATAGATACTTCCGTCAGGGTTATGGGTAGGAGCCATAGGGTTTGCCTCGATTACACCGAAGGTAACGAGGTTGAACACAGGCTCAGTAGGCTGAGAGATGTTATCTATACGTCCACCCAAGTCGAGAGATACGTTCAGATACTTGGATACATCGATATCAATGTTAGAACGGAGATTCCAGCGGTTCAGTACGTGCTGTGTGCTGTAACCATCATTCATTTCTGTACCCTCGGTATTCCACATACCCTCCTGGCGCAGGTAAGAGAAGCTTACATAGTAGCGGGCACGCTGGTTACCGCCACTAATCTGCAGGTTGGTGCGATACTGCGGTGCAGCTTTACGATACAACTGGTCTGCCCAAGATGTATTGAAGTACTGGTACTTGCGGATATCATCGTCAGCAAACTTTCCACCATCGCATACATACTTGTAGTTGTCGAGCTGCTCCTGGGTGTACATCGGATCCATACCGCTCAGATAGCGTACCTGGTTACGGGTCATCGCCATGTTGTAAGAGTTCTGAACCTCCATCTTGTTGGCGAGGGTCTGGAAACCGACTTCCTGAGTGAAATCAATCTTAGTCTTACCGGCATTACCGCGCTTGGTAGTAACCATAATCACACCATTGGCACCACGCATACCATAGATAGAAGAAGCGGCAGCATCCTTCAATACGGTGATGCTCTCGATAGGATAAGCATCGAGGAAGGAGAGGTCACGCTCTACGTTATCCACGATGATCAGTGGAGAACGGGCACTCTGGTTGGTGGTACGGATACCACGGATAAAGAGGAAGCTCTCCGACCATCCTGGCTCAGAAGACCATTCGTAAGTCTCCACACCATTCAGTGTTGAGGTGAAGGCATTCTGAAGAATAGTAACAGGATGCTTCTGCAATTCCTCGCCTGAAACAACCGAACGGGAATCTGTCAAGATTTTCTTTTTCTGCTCGCTGAAAGGAACAGGAGCGAGATGCTCATACTCGTCAGCATCATCTTCCATCTTGATGACGTATGTGCCGTCAAAAGTGGTTACCTTCTCCTGAGCATTCTTGTAACCTACGCTACTTACGCAGATTTCATCGCTAGGAGTTACCTTCTTCAATGTAAAGTAACCTTCCTTGTCGGTCAGGGCAATGCGGCTTTCCTCTGCCACGTTGACAACAGCTCCAGGGATTGGTTCACCCTGGCTGTTGACGATTCGGCCTTTGAGCACTTGCTCCTGTGCCAAGACTGAGCTTGAAGCACAGAGAAGTGCACTCAGCATCAAGACTTTGCTTGATGAAGATACCTTATTATATATATTCTGAATATTATTCATACGATTCTATCATTAAAAGAGTTATTCTTTCCAACCATCGTTCTGGAAGTCCTGACCAATCTTCCAAACCTCAGCCTCTGGGATTGGATAGAGGTAGAACTTGTCTTGCCACTTGCGCTGCTGGGCTACCTTACGGGTAATAGTACCATCTGCTGCCACATCTACACCATAGATATCACGGCCGAGTGCATCACCTGCCACATTCCAGCGACGAACATCCCACCAGCGGTGCTCCTCGAAAGCAAGTTCGATGGTACGCTCCTTGTGGATGAAGTTGCGCATAGCTGACTGAGAATTCAAGTCTGCACGATCGGCAACATTGCCGATGATACCGCCACGATGACGAATCTGGTCGAGCAGGTTGCAAACCTGTGTCTTGTTGCCTACATAGTCAGCCTCGTTCAATGCCTCAGCATAGTTCAGAAGCAGTTCACTATAGGTAAAGATCTTCCAGAGGCGCTTGGCTGTACCGCTGTGGTTACTGCTCAGGATGGTCTCAGGAATATACTTGCGTACATAGTAACCTGTTGGAGTAGCATTCTGGTTACCGATAGGATTATCGCGATGACCATAAACCACATCAATGACATTGGTCTTGGTACTGGTAGCCTGACCCCACTCACAACCATTGTAAAGAATGGTAGCTGCGAGGCGTGGATCACGGTTCTTCCACATCTTCTGCTCTGTATAACCGCTCTCTTCGTTGATGACAGGCTTGCCGTTTACATAAACCGGAGCACCTGTTGCATCATACTGCTTGAAAGGAGCTGAACCATCTTCCATATCATACATATCTACGAGGTTCTGGCTTGGGCAAAGACCACCCTGTCCACCTTCACCTACTGGAGTATCAGTAGAAATACCGCTCCAACCGATGGCTACATCGTTGCGGAAGAAGATAACCTCAGGGTTCTTGTCGGTATAAGTGTTGAGCAACCAGGCATTGTTGTAGGCTGCTACACCACCGTTGGTACGGTCTTCCAATCTATAATTTTCACCATAGTCTGCGATGAAGCCCGCAGCTGCGTCTGCAGCCTGCTGCCAGGTAACACCGCTCTGTGCTGAGTAGCGTGGACTTGCCATATAGAGCATCATGCGAACATAGAGGGCACGTGCTGTAGGCTGGTTCACCTCACCTGCATAAGTAGCATCGCTGGTCTCTGCATAAGTCTTCAGACTGCTCTCGCATTCCTTTACCTCCTTGAAGAGATAATCCATGAAGGTCCTGAGGTCTGGGCGCTCAGTATAACCTGTCATCAAGTCACCATTAGGGTCGAGCTCGGTAGTAACCAATGGCACCGGACCGTAGCGGAGGAACAGTTCCCAGTAGAAATAGGCACGGAGGAAACGAGCCTCTGCAATATAGTTTGCCTTACGTGAATTGTAAAGTTCTACGTCAATATCTGCAGGGCGAAGCTTGTTCTCTGTGTCCTGCTCCAATGTGTTGATGGTGATATTGCACTTGCGAATACCACGATAGCGACTCTCCCAAGGAGAAGTCAACTCTGCTGCACCGCCACCACCATAATAGTTACCTATATTGAATGTGGTACGTGTACCTGATGTACCGATACTTGACTCAGCCAGATCGGTAGCAGCATCCATCCATGAGTTGTTCACGCGGTTGGCACCGTGAAGCAGGAAGTTGTAAGTATCGTTGTGGTTCTGTTCCAACAGAGTGAAGTTACCCAACACCTCAGCTTTTGTCAACTCATTGCTTGGCTGCTTGTCGAGGAAATTGCCGAAGGCGTCTTCGCAAGAGGTGAGCGTCATTGCTCCCATAACGAGCGCCAAAGCAAATATACTATATTTCTTCATTTTCGATTCTTTTTGAATGTTCTTGAATTAGAATACGACATTGAAACCTACGTTGACGGTCTTCAAGAGTGGGTAACGGTTTGAACCGTTGCTCTCTGGGTCAACCAAGTCGTCGAGATGATCCCATGTAAAGAGGTTGTTGGCATTGATGTAGAAGCGGACATTGCTCATACCGACATGCTTAATCAACTCCTTAGGGAATGTATAGCTCAACTCGATGTTCTTCAGACGGACGAATGAACCGTTCTTCAGGAAGAATGAGTTCTGGCGCTGGTTGTGGTCACCGTTGCTTCCGTAATGGAGCAATGGATACTCTGCTGTTGCAAGGTTCTCGGCCTCGCTCTTTGCAGGATTCCAGCGGTTCAGGTGGATATCCTTTACCTTACCGTTGTTCTGGAAGGCGAACATTGCATCGCTATCGTAGTAACGGGATACATGGTCTACACCCTGGAACATTACTTCGAAACCGATGCCCTTATAGTTGGCACCGAGGGTCAGAGCGTATGTGTTCTCTGGAATATCGCTATAGCCGATGAATGTCTCATCACGGTCGTCGATGAAGCCATCTTTATTCATATCCTTGTACTTCAGGTCACCAACCTTTACGTTTCCGTAGGTTGATACAGGGAAGTTAGGATTATCCAAGTCGGCCTGTGTTACGAAGCCCTCGCATACCAGACCGAAGTACTGGTTGATTGGGTGACCTTCACGCTTGCGGTAAGCGGTCTTGTAAGCAGGCTCATCCATATTCTTGATCTTGTTGGCTGCATGAGAGAAGGTAACACCTACATTATAGGTGAAGTCCTTGCCGATGTGGTTGAAGTGATGGAGTTCCAACTCGTAACCCTTGTTCTGAGTTTTACCGAGGTTTCCGGCAGCCATCGTTACACCTACCCACTGTGGACGGCTCAAATATTCTGTCAGGATATCGTTACGGTTCTCAACGAAGTAGTCGAAGTTACCGGTCAGCATACCATTGAACAAGCCGAACTCCAAACCTACGTTGAACTTCTTGGCACGCTCCCAGGTTACACCATAGTTAGGATACTGGCTCTCGAAGATACCGGTTGTACCAGTATTACCGAAGTAGTAATCGTTTGTAATCTGGTTCCACTTTTCCTCATAGAGGAAGCGCTGAGCCACACCACCTACTGTATAAACGTCGTTACCAACCTCACCGTAAGATGCACGGATCTTCAAGTTGTTCAACCAGTTTTCTGTTGGCTTCATAAACTCTTCCTGAGTTACACGCCAACCGAGTGAGAATGCAGGGAAGAAACCGAAGCGCTTGCCCTTGAGGAAGTTCTCTGAACCGTTGTAACCAACGTTAACCTCAGCGAGATACTTGTCATCATAACCGTAAGTTACACGACCTACGAGACCCTGATAGCGCTTAGCCAGGTCTGAATTGTAACGGTAGTCGTTCTGGTTGTAAAGTACCATACCTGTAACGTCGTGCTTACCAAACTTGCGGGCGTAGTTGATCTGACCCTCCATATAGAGTTTGTATGTAGTAGAAGAAGCCTTAGAGTAGGCCAGGTCGCCATCTACATTATACTTGGTATAAGCATCTGCACTGGTAAAGTTGTTGCGGTCGTTCAACTCATAAGTTGCAAAAGCCGCACCGAATGTCTTCTTATAATAAGAGTCATAGTCGAATGAAACCATACCGCGGGCAGAAAGACCAGGAGTCAACCAGTCCATCTTGTAATCAGCAATGAAATTGGTCTCATTGATGGTATTGGTTCCGCGATAGTATCCACCCTTGGCAAGGGCAGCTACTACGTTGTCCTGATATACGGCTGTACCACCATAGAGAGTCTTGGTAGTCTCACCATTCTGTACCTCATAAGATACTGGGAAGATCCAACCTGGAGTATGGTTGATACGTGCGAAGATATCATAGTTGGTAGAACTCTCGTTAGTGTTTGAACCATGACGGTTCTCGAAACGAGTACCGAAGTTTACGCTGAATGTCAAATCCTTAGAGAGGAAGAAGTCCATGTTGGCACGGAAAGCGTAACGGTTGTAGCCTGGGCTTGAAGAGTTACCGTAGGTATCCTGGCTGAGGTTCTTGATCAGAGAACCCTGGTTGTAGATTTCACCAGAGACATAGTAGCGCATACGTTTCGTACCACCACGTACACTTACATTGTAGCGCTGAGAAGGAGCCCAGTTGTTGAGCACCTCATCATACCAGTCTACATTAGGATAGAGAAGCGCATCAGCACCAGTCAACTCACCGGCGCAGCTCTTGCGGTACATCTCGATATCAGAAGCAGAGTACTGTGATGGAAGACCATCATTCTTCAGAGCCTCCTCCAGGAGAGTTACAGAGTCATAAGAGTTCAGATAGTGAGGCTTACGGGTTGGAGTACCCCACATGAAGTTGCTGGTCAGGCTGACCTCTGGCTTCATATCCTTACCACGCTTGGTAGTAACGAGGATGACACCATTCGCACCACGCACACCATAAACGGCTGTAGCAGAAGCATCCTTCAATACAGAGATACTCTCGATATCATCAGGAGCAACCTGAGAGAAAGCACGCTCTACACCATCTACCATGACCAATGGAGCACCGTCGCCAGCGAAGGTTGCACGACCACGAATGTTGATCGTAGCATCATCGGCACCAGGAGCACCAGATACCTGTGTTGTAACAACACCTGGAATCTTACCGGCAATAGCCTGTGTTACGTTGGCAGTAGGAGTATTCAAGAGGTCGTCTGAACTAACCTGAGAGATTGCACCTACGACACTCTCCTTCTTCTGATGACCGTAACCAACGACTACGACCTCATTGATTTTCTGACTTTCGTCCTTGAGAACCACCTTGATATTACGCTGATTGTCTACACGGATGTTCTGAGCAACCATACCGATATAAGAAATCTTCAAAGTAGCGTTCTCGTTCTTCACCTGAATCTTGAAGTTACCGTCGAAATCAGTAACAACGCCATTGGTTGTCAATGCTTCCATAACAGTAGCACCGATGATAGGCTCACCCGATTCATCTGACACATTACCCGATACGGTAACCTGTGCTGATGCTCCTAAAGTAAGGAGCACCAGTGTCAGGGTCAAGAATAACTTATGCAATATGTTATTGTTCATTGTTCTACAATTTTGGGTTATTTATTTTCAAACAACAGTTTATAGTATGGGAAGTATCCTGCCTTCAAGACATCAAGGCTGGCAAGTTCAGCTGTCAGGAAGAATCCCGCATTACCCTCTTTCATACTATTGAACTGGAATTGGAAATCTGGCATATACTCACCATTCTCCTTACGCTGCTTGGCATCCATGGTTAAAGAATTACCAGAACGGGTAAACTTCAAGTAGCACATGGCTCCATGCATATCGTTCACATAGCTATCAAAATTGAATGACTGCGTAATCTTGAAATCAAGGTTGGCAGTGTTTTCATTTATATTGCCTCCTGCACCAAACCATGCATAGGCATCAGAACGTATCACGAAATTCTCAAAATATCCGTCACCACCTCTGTCTGCAGTAGAACATACTACAAGCCAGTTGTTCCAGTTTTTGCCAGAACCAGAGTTGTTGTTGACAAACTGGATGACAAATGGGCAATCATCAGAAATACTGCTATTCAAAGGATAGTACTTAGAGAACGCAGTCCACCAAGCAGCACTGCAATCTGCAGGGCCCACCAAAGCAGAACCAGAAGCATATTCTTCACCAACAAATGTCTCTGCAGCATTCAACTGTAAGTAAGAATGGTCGCAAGCCAGGAATGCACGAATATTACCATCTGCGGCACAAGGCTGATGATACATTTCCTTGTATACGGTACCACCTTTACAAGTAGCCACGGCAGTTACATACACTTCTGCACCTCTGCGCTCCACTGTCATATCAACAGTAGCACCTTCCATGTTCTTCTTGAATTGCTCCCAGTCACCATATCCCTCGTTGGTTATATTATCAGCATTGTAATCTGCATTTCCCCAACCAAAAAGATCGCTGCGTAAAACGAAATACTCCGAATAGCCGGCTGCGCCACGATCAGCATCAGTAGCGACTACCAAATTCCAGTTATGCCAGTTATCCGCGCCACTAGTATGATTGATAAACTTGGTATGGAAGGTTTGGTTGGCAGGGATTACAAAGTAGTCAGACCATGCAGACCACCAAGCTGCACTACAATCTTCCGGACCGACAGGCACATATACAGCTTCATCTTCAGTACTTCCACCATTGCCAGTTGGAACCTTATTCCAATCCTTCTCTTCCATCATGTTACGGATCAGGGTAACATTGTCGATAGATACGGTGTTGGTCTCTTCTGCTGTCAACTTGCTGTCTCCACCTATATATATATAAGGTAAAGAGTTGATGGAATCAACCAAGGTCTTGTACTGGAAAGAGGTAGCACTTGATGATGTCTGATAACCAGAAAGGCTCTTCTTACCATCTACGTAAAGCTGGTAACCTTCAGTAGAAAGCTGAAGGGCTACGAAATGCCACTCATTAGGAGAGAGAATCCCTGTCTTCACAGAAGCAGGATCATTCTCATTCAGGTTCATACTCTGCAACTGGGTAGGCTTGCTGTAAACCACCTGACCATTGGCAGTGATATAGAAGTGAGCACTGATATCATTACCAGCTAGATTCTTCTCATCTGAACCAAATGAGATAAGAGGGCGTGTCAAGTCAACATCAGCGACAGTTCCGTCCTCAGCTATGGCTGCATCAATCTTTACGGCGAAAGTGATGGCAGCACCATTTTGCAACTTCACACCATTGAAAGGATTGGCAATCTTGGCACCACCCTTACCATTGATGTGCAATACATTACTTGCGAGGGACTCATCATTGGTCACCTCACATGACTCGTCGTGACTGATCATGTCTGAATACTCAGGTTTCTCTTCTGAATACTCAAAGTCATAAGTTGCCACTGTCGTTTTAGATGGGTAAACCTGTCCGCCAGCAGAATCATCCTGTCGGCCCCAGTCATCACCACAAGCAGTGAAACTTAATGCCACCATGATAGCACAAGCAAACGAAAGCAAAGTTTTTCTTATCTTCATAACTTAATGCTTTTAGGTTGTTTATTTACTATATGTAGGTTATTTAAAATTTCTAAATCAAATTTCAGTGGCAAAAGTACAATTAACCGGATTATATTGGGTGGACAATTGGGTTTTATAGGTGGACAAAACGCATAAACAGTGGATTTTTAAGGATATTACGTGCTTATCCACCAGTTGTGTACCCACACATACAAAACAAGGGGTTACTTGACTTATATCAAGCAACCCCTCGGTTTTATTTTATTTACTTAACAAATTATCACATCCAGGAACATTATTTCTCCGAAGAATCCAAGGAGAACTATGCCATATCTGAACCCTGAGAATCCAACTGATCCTTATATGCAGTCGGCGAGATGCCAAACTGCTTGGTGAAGCAACGGGTGAAATACTTCGGATCGTTGAAGCCTACACGGTAGGCTATCTCCGTAATATTTCGGTTGGAAGTTTTATCAGCCATCATCTTGCGCGAGATGTCGAGACGGTAGTTGCGGATAAACTGGGCTGTTGGTAAGCCTGTCTCCTTGGAGAGATTCTTGCTCAGTACACTGCGGGATACACCCAAGGCATCTGCCAGTTCCTGTACACCAAACTCCGAATTATCGTAATTCTTCTCCATCACATCCATCACTTCTTCCATGAATGGACGCATAGTCTCCTCTACCATCTTCCTGTCAGCCTCAATGCTCTTTTTCTGACTGTCCTGATAACGCTTCTGGTTCTGCAGAATCATCTGGATGCGACTCTGCAGCTTTTCTGGTTCATCACTTTCCTTCATCGCTGCCTCGATAGGACGGTACAGAGCCTCAACTTCCTCTTCGCGCATCTTGTTGAGACGGCGCACATAAGCATATTGGAGCAAGGCAATGATACCTATTATAATAAGAGCAACAAACCACCAGCTCTTCCAGAAATAAGGAGTAATCTGAACTTCTACAGAGATCACCTGCTCCTTGTCGGAATTGATAGATGGGATATATTTCACCTCAAACTTATAGTCTCCAGCTGGCAGAGTGGAATAACGCACACTATGCTGACCAGCCTTGAGCTGAACCCATTCATTCTCGTATCCCTTCATGCGATAAAGGTACACGCCCTGTGTCTCGCAGCCATAATTGAGCGCTGAGAAAAAGAGGGTGAACGACTTATCACTCTCATGGATACGCAACTTTCTGGCAATAGAAATGTCTTCTTCCAGATAATCGCTGCCGGCAAAGACAGGCTGGTTATCTACCAGAAGTTCGGTAAAGCACAACTTACCCGTCTGATGCACAGAACGGTTTATGCCCTTTACAGCCATCATACCCGCATCGGTGCCCAGGAATATTTCGCCCTTGGCATTGCAGATGGCTCCATTGAAATAGAACTGCGAACTGATCAGACCGTCTTCACGGGAGAAACTGCAGAATGCCTCGGTCTTCGGATTGAAGATAGAGAGTCCGTTATCGGTAGCTATCCACAACATACCCTGGTTGTCCTCTACAATACCCTTCACGGTATTGTTGGCTAATCCATTATTCGTGGTATACGACTTCACTTGAGTCTTTCCGTTTTTATCGCTGGTATAGCAATACAGACCGTAGCCGTTACTGCCCATCCATATCTTTCCATCCTTAGCCTGGCAGAAAGACAATATCTTATCGAAGACTCCACTCTTCGGATTGTCGAGTTTATACTGATGATACGTTACAGCGAAATCGCCCTTGCCATGAGCACGCGACTTGAGGTCGACCTCTACCATTCCCTGCACACAACCCATCAGGAGTTTGCCCTTTCGGGTTATCAGAGAACCAATGCAGCCGCGCACATTCAGGCATCCCCTGAAAGGTTCGATGAGTTGGCGGCGCTTCATATCATAGAAGAAGAGACCATCATTGGTTCCAAGCCACATACCATCATTGATAGGATCGTAAGCCAAAGCACCGGCAAAATTGAGAAAATGCTGATGCTTTGCATCAACCATCAGAGGAATAATTTTGCCCGGCTGACTGAGATTCATCACAGCGATACCCCTTCCCCAGGTACCAATCCAGAGCTGATTGCGGTTATCAGCTGCAAGAACCGAGACGGTATTATGCGGCAAACCGGAATTTGCCACCGTATAATGAACAAAGTTCATGCTGCCTGGAGTCAAGGCATTGAGACCTCCCTCTACAGTTCCTACCCACAGGGTTCCGTCAGCTGCCGCATACATGGCATTGACTGCGTTGGGAGAGATGCTGCCTGGGTTGGCGGGGTCGTGACGGTAGAATTCCAAATTCAGCTGACGTGGAGCCAGCTTGATAACACCACCTGTCTCGGAACCTACCCATATCTGTCCGTTCTTAGAGAAAAGACTGTTGATAAAGTTGCTGCTCAGCGGATTCACAGCCGTAGCAGTGTTCCAATGTTCTATCTCTCCGGTCTTATCATAGAAGATATCTACGCCACAGAGCGTTCCTACCAGAAGTTTGTCATCTGGAGAAACAGCAAGGCTCGTCACTACTTCGTGCTGGAGCGAATGGTCGGTAGCAGAGCAATGGAATTCCTGCTTTGCACTATTAAACAATCCGCGATTCGTACCCATCCATATCTTGCCATGATATGAGATGATGGCACTGGCATACCAGCCTTCGAGCGGAGGAAACAGGGATGAGATATTCTTTGCTACGAGCCGATTGTTCTTCACAGAAAACTCGCTCACCACTCCATTGTTGCATAATACAACCGTTCCTCTGCGATAGACATCACAGATTCCGAGGTCGGGAGCATTATAAGGATAGGATGTGGACAAGACGCTGCTCACCTCGCCCTTTTCGTTAAAGTCGAAACGGGTAAGCTGGTTGAAAGACAGCATCCATATATTGCCCTTTGCATCACAATATATTCGGGTGCAAAGGTTCTTGAATACTTTGTTGAGTTGTGCCTCTACCTGGCTGTTCACACAAGGTGGAACAACAGGCTGCATGGTATTGAGGTCGAGCACCTGCGGACCTTCCTCAAAAGCTATCCAAAGACGCTTGAACGGATCTTCGCAGACATTACGGCAACTGTTGCTTCGCAGACTGATTCCTACAGACCCCAAACCGAAGTTCATGAAATTGAAACCATCGTAGCGTACCAGTCCACCACCATGCGTACTGATCCATACGAAGCCGTAAGAGTCCTGAAAGATATCATCAGCAAAATTATTCGGCATACCTGCAGCCATATTGAGATAGCTTACATTATAGCGACTAGGCAGTCCACCTTGCGCCCAACTGCTCAAGGTTATGAAGAATGCTGCTATGATGGAAAAAATGTATCTAATCATTTATCTATATAGGTTATGCTTGCAAAAATACGAAGAATAATCGAAACAAAAGAATAAATACAAGAAAAAAAGTGCCTATCAGTGTAAAATAACACCGTTAGGCACTTTCTTGAGTTTTTTTCTAGAATTCAAGAATCATGCTCTGGCGAGGACGGAGCTTCACGTTCTTGTTGATAAGAACGGTGCGACCGTTTGTAACATCCGTAGCCTTGTCATGAGAACCGATAATCTCTGCATAACGGGAAACATTCAGCTCGTTTGCCTCGTTCTTGCCGTTGATAACCGTCATCACATTCTTCCCCTTATACTGGCGGGCAATTACGTAAACACCCTTCTGAGGACAGAACTGGGTCTGCTTGCCCTTGGTAATCACTTCATTGCCCTGACGCCAGTGCAACAGGTTGCTGAGCCAGTTGAACATCTGGTTCTCTGCCTGAGTTCTGCCCTCTGCCGTAAAGGCATTGTGCTTATCACCAGCCCAACCGCCAGGGAAGTCCTTGCGTACATTGCCATCGGTCACGCTCTTGGTACCATTCATCAGCACCTCAGTACCATAATAGAGCTGAGGAGTGCGGTTGATGGTCAGAAGCAATGACAGCGCCTGCTTCAAAGCCAGGGTATCCTTACCTTCACCCAGGAAGCGATCGGTATCATGATTCTCGATGAATGCCATTACGCTCTTTGGATTAGGATAGAGATAGTCGTAGCAGAACACATTGTAGAGACGGTTCATGCCGTTCCACCAGTCATCGGTCTCCTCTTTCTTTGCACTGTTGATGCGGTCGAAGAAAGCGAAATCCATAACGGTTGGCAGATAGCTGTTCTTCTCAGAAAGTTTGCTGTCCTTCTGCCAGGCTGCAGTATAGGCAGGTTCGGTTACCCAAGTCTCGCCTACGGTATTGAAGTGAGGATACTCCTCGCCCAGCACCTTCATCCAGTGTGCCATCGCATCGCGGTCGGCATAAGGATAGGTATCCATACGGATGCCGTCGATACCTGCACTCTCTATCCACCACTCGCTGTTCTGAATCAGATACTTGATAACGTGTGGGTTACGCTGGTTGAGGTCAGGCATGGTTGGAACAAACCAGCCATCTACGGTTTCTGTGAGATCAACCTTGCTGGCGTATGGATCGAGTACAGGAGTCAGCTTATAACTGGTCTGCAGATACTTATCGTTCACCTTAGCAGCGCCATCCACCGTACCGATGTTCTTCTGATGCTCGGCAGTCTGATTTTCAGGAGCCAGCCATTCCGGTGTATTGAACCAGTCCTTTGATGGCATATCGGCAACCCAAGGATGTTCGAAACCGCAATGGTTGAAAATCATATCCATCACAATCTTCAAACCTTTCTTGTGAGCCTCATCTATCAGCTGCTTATAATCGGCATTGGTTCCGAAACGTGGGTCTACACGATAATAATTGGTGGTAGCATATCCATGATAACTGCTGTTCTTGCCGTTACTTGGACTGTCGTTCTCCAAAACCGGGGTAAACCACAGAGCGGTTACACCCAACTGGTTAAAATAATCCAAGTGCTGGCGGATTCCCTCCAGATCGCCACCATGGCGCAAACTAGGCTCTGCACGGTTGCAGGTCTTATCACGCATCGCCTTAAAGGCATCATTCTTCAGATTGCCGTTGGCGAAACGGTCTGGCATCAGCATATAGAGCACATCTTCATTAGAGAAACCGATGCGCTTATCGCCCGCCATCTCACGGTTCTTCAACACATACTTCACCTTCTTCGACTGTTTGCCCTGCTTGAAGTTGAGGGTCATCTCACCAGCCTTTGCTCCATCGAGGTTAAGATAAACCAGGAGATAATTAGGAGAATCAAGGCGGGCGATGCTGTCTACCTTCACACCCGGATAGTCTACCGTTACATCGGCATTCTTGATATCCTTGCCATACACCATCAGCTGGAGTGAAGCATCTTTCATGCCCACATACCAGTCGGTAGGTTCAATGCGGTTCACGTTGACCGCTGCATTCATACTTATTGCGCTACTCATAAGCAATAAAGAAGCTATTATCTTTTTCATATTACACCTTATTATATATATAAACTATTTCTGATAAAGTATCAGGGCTGACTGAGGGGCAACCTCAACATCCTTTCCCGAAACAAAGCCTAAGCCTTCCTCATTGATTATACCATTGCAGCAAGCCACGGTATAATTACCCTCAGGAATCTGCATCTTCTTTGCCTCCTTATTGAAGTTATAGATCACGATGATGTTCTTCCACGCATCAATGCCCTCCAGATTCTTGAGCTGGAAACCTACGAGACAAGTTTCCTGAGCAGGCAGGAACTCCAGATGCTGACGTACCTTATCGCCTGTTGAAAGACGGAATGCCGGATGATTCTTGCGGAGCTGGATCAGACTCTTGTAATAAGCAAACGCCTGCGGATACTTCTGCAGATTGGTCCAGGTAAACTGGTTGATGCTGTCAGGAGAATTATAGCTATTGTGTACTCCCTTCTTATCGCGGAGCATCTCTTCGCCGGCAAGGATGAAAGGAACACCCTGGGAAGTGAAGACGCAGGTCTGCGCAAGCTGGTCGATGCGGAGCAACTCGGCAGTACGTATTGCTTCAGGGATATTCTTGTCGGTAAGAGATGCGATGCTTGCCTTCAGACGGTCTACCAGACACATATCGTCATGGCAGCTTACATAACTGACCTGCTCGGTAGGATTGTTGGTCCAAGGCTTCTTGTCATAGTTCACCTTTGTCATATCCACCTGCGGATGGGCGATGCCACCCACAATACCGAACTTCAGACTCTCCTCCTGACCTGTAAGACCAGCCAGGAGCGCACCCTGATGGGCATCAGAGAAAGGACCTCGGAGCGCATCGCGCATATCATCGCTGAAAGCACCGATGCCCTTGAGCTGCTGGGTATTCGCCTTCACCGCCAGTTTCTCGGTAGGATAAGCACAGCTGCCTACACTCCATCCCTCACCATAAATATAGATGCTAGGATCGATGCGGTTTACCATCTCACGGATAGCCTGCATGGTTTCGATGTCATGAACACCCATCAGGTCGAAACGGAAACCATCGATATGATATTCGTCTATCCAGTATTTCACGCTCTCCAGCATAAACTGGCGCATGAGAGGCTTCTCTGAAGCAGTCTCGTTGCCACAGCCTGAACCATCAGAATACTTATCATCCTTGGTTTTGCGATAATAATAATCAGGATAGGTACGCTGGAAATTGCTGCCATTGATATCGAAAGTATGGTTATATACGGCATCGAAAATCACTCGAATGCCTGCCTTATGCAGCGCCATCACCATCTCCTTGAACTCCTTGATGCGGGTTGCTGGAGAATAAGGGTCGGTAGCGTAACTGCCTTCCGGCACATTATAGTTCTTCGGATCATAACCCCAGTTGAACTGCGGTTTGTCGAGTCGGGTCTCATCTATAGAAGCGAAATCGAATACAGGCTGGAAGTGGATGGCGTTGATGCCCAGATTCTTGAGATATTCGATGGCCTTTGGCTCGGTGAGAGCGAGATATTTGCCCTTATATTTCAAGCCGGATGTAGGAGAAATGGAGAAATCACGCACGTGAAGCTCGTAGACAACGAGATCGGCTGGCGATTTCAGGGCAGGACGCACGTCCTGATCCCATCCAGATGGATCGGTATCATACAAATCTACGATGGCGCCACGGTTTCCGTTCACACCTACTGCTTTGGCAAATGTACCTGGTGTTTCACCCTTGCCAATATCAAAGGTATAGAAATTTCCCTTGAGGTCGCCCTTTACGGTAGCCTCCCAGCACTCATTGCCCAACTTCTTCATTTTCAGCGTTTTATAAGCCTTTCCTCCCTGACCTTGCTTATAAAGTCGGAGGGTTACAGAAGACTTTTGGGCTGTTGGAGCATTCAGGATAAACATGGTTTTCTCCTTGGAATACATCATCTCATTGAATGTCTGCTGGGCATTCAATGAAGTTGGTAAAACGGTTGCTGTCAATGCTGCAATTATTAGTTTTTGGATATTCATATTGTTAAGTTGTTGGTATACAGGACATTAAAACGAACTGAGCGAAGAAAATCGTGACAGATTATCTACGCTCATTTTTAGCGTATTTCCGACCAACCGGACAGTTGGACGGAAATACGGAAATTATAAGCTTATTTAGCGAGCAAAGAGATGGCGAAACCACCACCACGTGCTTCGTTAATCTTCAAAACATCCCCCTTCTTCACAGTCTTGTGGATGATCTGATAAGATTTAGGGTTCTTCTCGTAGTCAGCAGTCTTGCCGTCCTGATAGATAGCGCAAGCATACTTCTTGCCCTTATCCAGGAAGTCGAGCTTTACTACGGCTGTGCGGGCTGCATCAGTCTTACCACCTACAAACCAGTTGTCGGTTCCCTTTGCCTTGCGGGCTACGGTGATATACTTGGCTGGCTCTGCCTCCAGATACTTGGAGTCATCCCAGTCGCAAGCTACGTCGCGGATGAACTGGAAGGCATCGTCGTACTTCTCATAATGCTCTGGAAGATCGGCAGCCATCTGCAAAGGACTGTACATTACGAGATAGAGAGAAAGCTGACCACAAAGGGTGGTATGAACATAACTCTTATTGTTGCTCCACTCAGAAAGCTTGGTCTCGAAGATACCAGGAGTATAATCCATCGGACCACCCTGCAGACGGGTGAATGGCAACATCACGGTATGATAAGGCTTGCTGCCGCCAAATGCCTCATATTCTGTACCACGCGCACTCTCGTTGCCAACCAGGTTAGGCCAGGTACGGCAGATACCTGTAGGACGGGTTGCCTCGTGTGCATTTACCATGATATGATGCTTGGCAGCGGTCTCGATGACACGCTGGTAGTGATTGTTCATCAACTGGCTGTAGTGATACTCACCTCTTGGGATGATATCTCCCACATAACCGGTCTTCACGGCATCATAACCATATTTGTTCATCAGGTTGAAGGCATCTTCCATGTGGCGCTCGTAGTTGAGAGCTGCAGAAGATGTCTCGTGGTGCATCATCAGCTTCACGCCCTTAGAGTGAGCATAGTCGTTGAGCATCTTGATATCGAAGTCTGGATATGGAGTCACGAAGTCGAAGACATCGAGCTTCTGGTGACCGAACCAGTCTTCCCAACCTTCGTTCCAGCCTTCTACCAATACTTCCTGCAAACCGTTCTTGGCTGCAAAGTCGATGTAGCGCTTCACTTCCTCGTTGGTTGCACCATGAGTACCGTTAGGCTTGCACTTGCTGTAATCAGTAACGCCGAGACGCACAGATGGCAGATCGTTGGTATAGCTCCAGGTCTTGGTACCCACAATCATGTTCCACCATACACCGCAGTACTTGGTAGGATGAATCCAGGATGTATCCTTAATCTTGCAAGGCTCGTTAAGGTTCAATGTCAACTTGCATGAAAGCATATCACGGGCATCATCACTTACCATCACGGTACGCCAAGGGGTATTGAATGGTGTCTGTATGAATCCCTTTCTGCCCACGGCATCAGGAGTAAGCCAAGACTCGAAGGTCAATGTTTTCTCGTCCAGATTGAGGTGCATGGTAGGATAATCCAGGCAGGCAGCCTCATGGATGTTGATGTAGAGTCCGTCCTTGGTCTTCATCTGGAGAGAGGTCTGAACACCGGTATCAGAGAAGACGGTGGTAGATGAATTACTCTTGTAAGCTTCACGGTTTTTCGCAATAATTGGGCGAATGCCTGTCAATGGAGTAATGTTGTAATCATACTCTTGTGTATCATAATCACCAGGTATCCAGTAAGCGGTATGATCGCCTGCCATGGCAAACTGGGTATGCTCCTCCTGGATGACGAAATAATTCAGACTTTCCTGTTGTGGGAACTCATAGCGCAAGCCCATACCATAATCATATACACGGAAACGGATGGTGATGTTACGCTTAGAAGCAGCCTGGTTCAGGTTTACCTCCATCTCGTTGTAATGGTTGCGGATGGTAGCGGTCTCGCCCCATACCGGCTTCCAGGTTTCATCGAAAGTCGATGTCTTGCTGCCGGTTTCAGTAAAACCATCCATCAGGCTGGTTTCCTCCATGCCCTTAGAGGCATGTTTATCCTTAGCCAGTTCCAATCCTAAGTGGGATGGCTTACATACAGTCTTTCCCTTATAGCTCATCTCATAGGTAGGCTGTCCCTTTTCGGTCAAAGAGAATGTTACCGAGACGTTGCCGTTAGGCGACTTTACGGTCTGGGCTGCTGCCAACATAGGAAGCAAGAGGCCCATCACTAATACATTCAGTTTTTTCATACTGTTCAGTTGTTGTTTATTCTTGTTTTTGAATCTTCGTTAGTTTATCTCAATCATTATCTGTTTATTCTTAAGATAGTGCAAAGATACAAAAAACAAAAATACCCTCCACGTTTTGGGAGGGTATTTTTCTGCAAATGAGTGTGCAAACGTTTGCACTATATATAATCATGTTAGTTAGACTCTTCCAGACTGCGAAATCATTTCGGTGATATTCTGCACGAAACGCTTGTCAGCAGCCAGATCCTCTATGTTGAGGTGCATGCGATAACGCCAGTAATGCTTAGGGTTAGCCGGGATATTGATACGCTCGGCATCAGCATCAGGCAGACGAAGAGCCTCATCGGTAGCCAACCAGTCCTGGATGCTCAATATGCAGAGCATGGATGGAGAGGTAAGATGGCGGCTGATGATGTCGCTAGCCAACCAGCCTGGGAGTGGATGAGGTGCTGATCCCTGACGGTAGAGCATCGTATTGTAATACTCCTGGGTACGCTGGATATTCTCATCCCACCACATGCGCAGAGTAGGCATATCGTGGCTCGAAATGGTACATACCGAGCGGTATGGGTTACGGCTCAGATGTCCGAACTTAACCGATGGATCCTTTGGCATGCTCTGGAGTTCCAGACTCAATATCTTCAACTCGTCCATTACCCAAGGCACACAGTCTGGAACCATACCGAGGTCTTCGGCACAAACCAGCATGCGGGTAGCCTGAACCAGCTTAGGCAACTTTTTCATCGCCTCCTGATACCAGAACTGGTTGTTGCGGCGATAGAAATAGTCGTTGTAAAGGCGGTTAAACGCAGCCTTGTCATTATCATAGAGCGACTCGTAGATAAAGTCGAGCTGGGCTGAGATACGTGGATGGAAGACGCCAGGGTTGGTATGATCGCGTACGAAGAGTACATCGCTGATCAGGGCATACAAGCCATCACGCAGCCAGAGTTCCTTCTCATCTGTTGCATCAGCAAATAGAGCCTCTACCTTGCGCTGGGTATCTACCTCAGGCTTCATCTGATAACGCTCGTCATCCAGACGGTCGAGATACTTCTCCTTTACCTCGCCGGCACGCTCATGGAACACACGATCCAATACCCAATCGGTAATGAACGGACGGGTAAAACGGTCTTCCTGGAAGTGCAAACCATAGCTTTCAATCTCTTCACGGCTCATGGCAAGCGCCGGTGCAAACTGTCCGAGCAATCCATGTACGCTATGTACCGGAATCTCCCAGATACGGAAGAAGCCCAATACGTGGTCGATGCGGTAAGCATCAAAGTATCTTGCCATGTTCTGGAAACGGCGGTTCCACCACTGGCAGCCATCCTTCAGCATCTCAAACCAGTTATAGGTAGGGAATCCCCAGTTCTGACCATTGGCAGAGAAGTCATCAGGTGGAGCACCCGCCTGACCATTGAGGTTGAAGTATTTAGGTTCCGTCCATACATCGCAACCATTGCGGTTTACGCCGATTGGAATATCACCCTTCAAAATAACGCCCTTATCCTTGGCATGCTCGTGAGCCTCCTGCATCTGTCGGTCCAGTACGAACTGTACGAAATAGAAGAACGCCACGTTCTTGTAAGCAGCAGTCTTAGGGTCGGCAAGCGCCTTGCGCTCAGCCTCATCCCATACCTGATGATCTGGCCACTGGTTGAAATCAGCCGTACCATTCTTATCACGCAGGTATGAATATTGTGCGTAAGGAACCAGCCACAGTTCAGAAGCCTGGAAGAAAGCCTTGTATTCGGCTGTCTTCATCATCTTTTCACCTTCCTGATTGAAGATTTGGCGCAAGTAATTTATCTTGAAATCATTTACTTTCTCGTAATCTATCTTATCCAGTGCGTTCAACTCAGCACGTGTCTTCTCAGCCTCAGCACGAGCCTTGGCATCCTTCAACTCAGGGAGAGCATGGAGGTCGGCATACTGCGGATGAATAGCGAAGACGCTGATGCAGCTGTATGGATAACTGTCGGTCCATGTATGGGTGATGGTGGTATCATTGATAGGAAGGAGCTGGAGCACCTTCTGACCGGTAGAAGCCACAAAATCAATCATGGTCTTCAGGTCACCGAAGTCACCAATACCGGCACTCTTACGGGTACGCAATGAGAATACAGGCACCTGCGTTCCGGCAAGTTTGCGGTTATACAGAGCGAAGAAAGCCTGGTCGAGTTCATAAGATACCAACTCACCTGCCTTCATCTCCGGCAAATCCACGGTTCTGTTCATGCTGGTTTCCCAGAGAAGATTATTCTTTGCATTTCTGAAAGCAACGAACTTAAACTCCAGATGGCTGCCCGCAAGATGAGTCGCATCAATATCAGCCACCCATTCATTATAAGTATGCTGAGTCATCGGAAGAATCTTCTGCACATCCCAGGCACCCAAAGCTTTATCTGCACCCAATACACCCAGGCGCTCACCATCGCGAAGCTGAGGAACACGGACTATCAGACGCACAATCTTGCTGCCCATTTCCAGCTTCATCTCCTGTGGAGCCTGATGATTGATGCAATCGGTAAAGGCACTGCTGTAGAGGTAAGCATCCTCCGGCATAACCTTCCAGTGGTCGTAAAGGGTATAAACCGCAGCCTTCTTGGCATTTACATCGAGCTGATGCTTAATCATAAGCCATTCGGTCTTGACTGCTCTTCCTTCACGTTCTACACTATAATAATAGGTATACGATTTTTCTGGTGACTCAACACACCAGTCGCATGCCCATCTTTCACCATCTGTTGTCTCGAGAGGAAGTTTCAGTTCACCTTCCTCCGTCTGAATGTTTACGACGATCTGTTCGCCGAACATTGCTTTATATTCAATATTAAACTGTACTGTCATAAGACTCTTAAAGGCTCTTGAAAATGTTATAATTTATTTTTGATGCTACAAAGGTAAGAAAAAACGAGCGAAAAACGTATCTGAAATTTGCATATTTTTTCTCACAAATCGTGCAAACGTTTGCACTACCCCTACTCTGTAGAAACAATAATTAATCGTTCATCTCATTTTATTCTGATTTCTTATCCTTGATGATACTCACAGACAGTGCACCCGCAATCAGCAGGATACCTGCCACAATCATCATATCGCTCTGATGAGAACCCACCAGACTCAAGACAATTCCACCGCAGATAGCAGCCACAATCTGAGGGATACAGATGGTTCCGTTAAACAGACCGAGATAAGCACCCATGTGACCATATCCCTGCAAAGCATTGGTAACAAAGGTGAAAGGCATCGCCAGCATGGCTGCCCAACCGGCACCAATCATCAGGAACGGAACAAACTGCAGATACTGGTCATGCAGGAAAGGTATCAGGGCAAACCCCACACCACCGATAACCAGACTGACAGCGTATGCCACCTTCGTATTCTTAAACTGAGGGAGAATCACAGCCCAGACTACACTACCTACAGCCTGTACGGCAAAGAGAATGCCCACCCAGTTGCCTGCCTCCTGGAATGCTTCAGAAGCAGGATCGGTCGTATTCCATACGGTTTCAGCGATGGCTCCCGTAGAATAATTCCAGAGATAAAGGAAACCAGCCCAGCAGAAGAACTGAACCAGTCCCACCTTCCAGAAGGTAGATGGCGCCTTGCGGAGCAAAGTAATCCAACCGGCCTTGTCTTCAGAAGCCTCAGCATTAGGATTCTTCACTCTTCCCTCTTCCCTCTTCGCTTCATTATACTCCGCATACTGCTGTGGATTCCACTCCTTCACCTTCATCGTGGTGTAGACAACACAGAGAATCAGGATAGCCGCACCGATATAGAACGACCAGATGACAGAATCAGGAACCACACCCTTCTCAGCATAATTCTTGATACCGAGGAAGGTAAAGAGGAATGGGAAGATATATCCGGCTACAGAACCGGCATTGCAGAGGAAACTCTGGATAGAGTAAGCCTTTGCCTTCTGTTTTTCATTTACCATATCGCCTACCAACATCTTGAACGGCTGCATCGCCATGTTGATGCTCGTATCGAGGAACATCAGCGCTATCAGTCCGAAGAGCATCGCACCGCTCACGGTCAGTCCGAGCGAACCGGCATTCGGGAGCAGGCACATTACCAGGACGGCAATCGTAGCACCCACAAAGAGATAAGGGATGCGGCGACCGAAGCGGCACCACGTCTTATCGCTCAACGTGCCCACGATAGGCTGAACCAGAATTCCCATCAGAGGAGGGAGAATCCAGAAATAACTCAAGTTGTGTGGGTCAGCACCCAACGTTGCAAAGATTCGGGAGATGTTGGCGCTCTGTAGGGCATAGGCAATCTGTACTCCGAAAAATCCGAAGCTCAAGTTCCAGAGCTTCCAGAAACTTAAATCAGGTTTTTGTTTCATCGTTATATTGTTTTTATATTTTTATCTTGTTGTTCCTCTCACCACAAGTCGTGTTCTCACCACTCGCTTCTCCACCTCATCTCTAGGGATGGAGCCTTCCACCTGACCAATCAAGATATTGGCAGCTTCCTCGCCTACGGCTACACCTCGCTGCTCAACCGTAGTAAGCATCGGGTCGCACGCCTTGGCACGGTCACCATTGGTGAATCCGCAGATGCTGATTTCTTCAGGCACCTTGAATCCCATGCGCTTGGCGGTATAGAGGATACCGATTGCCGTATCATCATTGATGGCAAAGAAAGCATCCGGACGATCTTCCTCTATCAGAATATCCGGCGTTATTGCTTCGGCATTGGCACGGTCATCGCAGATCTTCACCCAGTCAGGGTTCTCCGTCAAGCCATGCTTTACCAGCGCATCATGATAACCGTTATATCGGTTCTTGGAGATTTCCAGATTCATCGGCGAGCCGTAGAAGGCAATCTTCTTACAGCCCGTATCAATCATGTGGGTAACGGCAGTAAAGGCACCCATATAGTCATCTACCACCACTCGCGAGCAGTTCACGCCCGTACATATTCTATCATAGAAGATGAGCGGCACCCCATTCTGCAGCAGTTTTTCGAAATGGTCATACTGCTTGGTATCCTTCGCCTGTGAAACGATGATGCCACAAACCTTGTTCTGATAGAAGTCTTCACAGATGGCCACCTCCTTATCGTAACGCTCGTTACTCTGCGCCACCATCACACGGTAACCTCTGGCTCTAGCCTCTTCCTCTATACCCGAAAGCACCGACATGAAGTAATAGTGTACCACCTGAGGCACAATAACTCCAATCACCTTCATCGGCTTCACCTTATTATGTCTTAAAGCTTCACCCAGGAAATTAGGAAAGAAGTTATGTTCACGCGCGTATTTCTGAATACGCTCCTTTTGGGCAGTACTGATACGAGAACTGTCCTTCAATGCCCGGCTCACTGTGGCAACACTTACGCCCAGATCGCGAGCAATATCTTTCATTGTTATTGTTTCTTTATCGCCCATTGCTATTAGTTGTGCTGCAAAATTACGAAATATCCTCAATATCAGTTCAAAGTTCTTGACTTAAATCAAGTAATTTCTGTGCAAACGTTTGCACAAAATAAATAACGGAATTAACACAAAAATAGTACAACATTAGAGAAAAGAACTTAATTTTGCACACAGAAACGACAAGTTTATGGGCAAGCGCCCCATTCCTACCTTAATGTAAGATGCCAGAAAGACCCCGAAAATAGCCAGAACGGCATTTTGAGTAGGAACGACAATAACTTAAGCCAAGAAGAAAAGAAGAAAAAGTAGATAAATAAATATAATTCATTAACTTAAAAATCAAGCAAATGATGAAGCAGGTAAAAATTAAATTGCCTCTCAGAGCGTTGACCCTAGCAAGCGGTCTGCTTCTGACGGTGAGTTCCTTTGCGCAGACAAATGCAGTTAAGGGACATGTGAAGGATGCTTCTGGTGAGCCTATCATGGGTGCTACCATTACAGTTAACGGTAAGGCAGTAGGCATTACCGACATGGATGGTAACTTCTCAGTTGATGCAGCGCCAGGTGCCAAGATTACATTCACCTATCTGGGTATGACACCGCAGACAGTGAAGGCATCTAGTAACATGAACATTACCTTGGAAGATGACTCAAAGGCTTTGAATGAAGTCGTTGTCATCGGTTATGGTGTAGCTAAGAAAAACGACTTGACAGGTTCCGTTACAGCTATCAAGCCAGACGAGAAGAACCATGGTATCATTACTTCTGCACAGGATATGATCCAGGGTAAGATTGCCGGTGTAAATGTCAACTCATCAACGGGTGCTCCTGGTGATGGTGCACAGATTCGTATCCGTGGTGGTGCTTCTCTTACTGCGAGCAACAACCCATTGATTGTTATCGATGGTATGCCTATGGATAACAATAATACAAAAGGTGTAAACAACCCTCTTTCTCTTGTCAATCCTAACGATATCGAGAGCTTCACCGTATTGAAGGATGCTTCAGCTACAGCCATCTATGGTTCCCGTGGTTCTAATGGTGTCATCATCATTACAACCAAGAAGGGTCGCAGCGGCCAGAAGCCACAGGTTTCTTACAATGGTACACTTTCGGTAAGTACTGTTGCCAAGAAGATGGATGTGATGAATGCTTCCGAATATACAGACTTCATCAAGAACTATTATGGTGAAGATTCTTCTGCCTACAAAGGTTTAGGCTGGAAGAAGTTCAATGAAGATGGAACTCCAGATTATTCTGCCGGCACATACGATACCGACTGGCAGGACGAGATTTACCGTGCAGCTGTCAGCCATGAGCATAATGTAAGTTTAACAGGTGGCATCAGCAAGAAATCATGGTCAATGCCTTATCGTGTCAGCGTTGGTTACACCGGTCAGGAAGGTATTCTGAAGGGTTCTGACTATAAGCGAGTTACTGCCGGTTTCAACATCAATCCATCATTGTTCGACAAGCACCTTAACATTAATGTCAACGGTAAGTATTCTTACTCAAAAACAAATCCAGGTGGACAGGATGCAGTAGGCGCAGCTGTCTCTATGGATCCTACTCGTCCTGTTAAGAGTAGTGATGAGAAATTCAAGAACTGGGGTGGCTATTGGCAGTGGGCATTACCTACTACCTCATATGACCCTACATTCCCATATAACCGCAACGACGATGCTCCAACAAACCCTGTAGAAAAAGTTGAAAACTACGATTTCTACAAGAGTGCGCATATTCTCTTGGGTAATGTAGAGGCAGACTATAAGATACATGGTTTCGAAGACCTTCATCTTCACGCCAACATTGCTGGAGAATATAGCACTGGTGGAGAGTACAACACCAACAATCCACAATCTACATACGGATTCTACTATGGTGGCAACAGCGAAAATAAGGAGAAGAAGTATAACGTTGTAGCTACTGCCTATGCTCAGTACACCAAGGATTTCAACAAGGCTAACCACTTCGACATCATGGCTGGTTACGAATATAGCCACATGAAATATTGGGGAGACCAGTGGAGCAAGTCTATGTATCCATCTACCTACGAAGGTAAGAATGATGCAGGCGAAGCTCTTGCAGGAACCGTGAAGTCTTACGATACAAGCAACTGGAAGGGACAGACTTACCTCGTGAGCTGGTATGGACGTGCCAACTATTCTTTGCTTGACCGTTATCTCCTTACATTCACTGCCCGTTATGATGGCTCAAGCCGCTTTGCAGACGGACACCGTTGGGGTTTCTTCCCATCAGCAGCCTTCGCATGGCGTATCAAAGACGAAAAATTCCTGAAAGATATTGATGCTATCAGCGACTTGAAACTCCGACTTGGTTGGGGTAAGACCGGTCAGCAGGATACAGGTAAAGAGTACTACACCGCTACCTATAAGAAGAGTACAAGTAATCACCACCTCTATCCAATCGGTGGTATTGCCAACAACCCAGGAATACTCTACCGTCCATTGGCATACAATGACGAATTGACTTGGGAGACGACTACTACATGGAACGTAGGTCTCGACTATGGTATGTTCGACCAGAGACTCACCATCAACCTTGATGGTTATATCCGCAAGACAACCGACTTGCTCAGCACAACAACCATCGCTGCAGGTCAGAACTTTGACAATGCTCTCTTGATGAATGCAGGTACATTGAAAAACAAGGGTTTTGAGGTAGCTATCACAGGTCGTCCTATCCAAACCAAGGACTGGTTTGTAGAATTGAGCGTCAACGCTGCTTACAACAAGAACGAGATTACCGAACTTGCAGGCGGTCGTGATTTGATGGAGGCAGGCATGCAGGTAGGTCAGAATCAGGCGATTACCTATCATAAGGTAGGAAAGCCAGCCAACTCATTCTTGGTTTACCAGCAGGTTTACGATGAGAGCGGACGTCCAATCATGGGTTGCTACGTAGATCGTAATGGCGATGGTACAATAGACGAGAACGACAGATACTTCTATAAGAATATCGTGGCTCCTTGGACAGGCGGTTTCAGCTTCAAGGTTGCATACAAGAACTGGGATCTCGGCAGTAATTTCCGTGCAAGCTTCGGAAACTATCTCTATAATGGATACGCAGAAGGTGCGATAAATACAAAAGAGGTATGTAGTGCAAAGGGATATTATAAAAATACCACAAAGGAGTTAGTAGCTCTTGGCTGGACTTCGTACAACTATCCTCTTACCGACTACTTCGTACAGAATGGCAGCTTCTTGAAGTGCGACAACATCACACTGGGCTATAACTTCAACAATCTGCTGAAGGGTGGCAACTACAAGGGCATCTCTGGCCGTATCTACGCCTCATGCTCTAACGTGTTTACTATCACCAAGTATAAAGGTATTGATCCTGAAGTAACATCAGGTAAGGACGACAACATCTATCCTCGTTGCCGCACATTCCTGCTCGGTCTGAACCTTAACTTCTAACAATTTAAAATAGATTTCGATATGAAACTCAATAAATTCAACATAATTGCCCCAGCAGCAGCTCTTCTGCTTTCAGCAAGCTTGAGCTCTTGCATGGATGACTTGAACAAGGGAAACATTGACCCTACTGTTGATGCCAATCCTAATATTACGGGCTTATACAGCAAGTGCTATGCTGGTCTTATCATGGAGGGTAATGACGGTAATGCCGATTTCTCTATCGACGACGCTGGTAAGTCATGCTTGCTCCGCAACCTGTTCAACTTCAACGAGGTACCTACCGACGAAGCCGCCTGCTGGTGGTCAGATGGCGGTATTGAGGATGTAACAAAAAATAAGTTCGAATCTGGTAATGCCACTCTGAAGAACCTCTACTATCGTCTGATGTCGAACATCTCTTACGAGAATCATTTCTTGAGCCTCGACGCAGCCCAAGAGGATAAAACTAAGTATGCAGAGGTACGTGTACTTCGTGCCTATAGCTATTTCTTGATGCTCGACTTCTTTGGAGACCCGACATTCATTGACAAGATTTCGCCAGAAACACCACGTCAAGCACACTCTTACAATTCAAAGTTTGAGGAAGGCAAAACATATACTCGCGCAGAGCTTCTTCAGTTAGGTCGTGAGTTCTTGTTCAACTGGGTAGAAAGCGAATTGCTTGCTGCAGAGCCAGACCTGTTGGAGGCAAAGCCAGAGACTGATACAGATCCAGACTATGGCCGCGTAGACAAAGGCACATGCTGGTTGCTCTTGAGCCGTCTGTACCTCAATGCCGGTACATACCTCAACAACGATGGTCAGAACAATCAATATTGGGATAAGGCTCTCGAATATGCTGAGAGGGTTATCAATTCAGACTATAAGCTCTTCGATGACAGCAAGATGTCTAATGAGGCTAAAGCTAATGGCTACAAGCCATACGACCTGCTCTTCATGGGAGACAATGGTTCAAATGGTGCAAGCTGCGAGGCTCTTCTGCCTTTGATGCAAGATGGTGACAAGACTCAGGGATACGGTGGCTCGATGTTCTTTGTTGCAGCTCTTTGGGATGCTACAATGCAGACTGTTACAGATAAGGATGCTGCCACTACTGCCAACACATGGTCAGGTATGCGTGTTCGTCCACAATTCGTAGAGAAGTTCTTTACCGATCCAAAAGTTGTGGTAAACAAGTCAGCTTCCGAAATCCGTGCTATGAACGTTGATGACCGTGCTATCCTTTGGGGTAAAGGCAACAGTGACGGCGATCGTACTTTAGAGATTGGTGCTAACGATAAGTTCGTCAAGGGTATTGCAACACCAAAATGGAATAACAACTATTCTAATGGTGGTACTCCTCACGACAGCTATAACGTAGATATAGACTTCTTCCTCTTCCGTGTAGCTGAGGCTTACCTCAATGCAGCTGAGGCTGAGATGCACCTCAATGGTGAAAGCTCGGCTAAGGCAAAGAAGTATATCGATGCTCTTCGCAACCGTGCCCACGCAGGCGTACGTGCTTCTTATACTCTTAACGACGTGCTCGATGAGCGTGCCCGTGAGTTGTATTGCGAAGGTCTCCGCCGTACTGATTTGATCCGTTTCAATCAGTTTGGTGGCAGTCAGGCTACATACAATTGGGAACTTAAGGGTGGTAGTACTAATGGTACAACCTTCGCCAAGACCTATAATGTATATCCTCTCCCATCTTCAGAGGTTCTTTCTAACAAGAACTTGACACAGATTGATGGATACAACGAGGTTCAAAACTAAAGTATAAAAGAATTATTAAAGAAAACGCAATATGAAGAATAAATATATAATTGGTGCTCTGCTTGTCGGCATCATCAGCTTATTCGCATCATGTTCGGATGACAACGACTCTAACCCAACGCTGATTCAGCCTAAAGAGTTTGTGTTGAACACTCCTGCATATGCCAATGCGACTATTGATTTGGAAAAATCTACTGGTCTTGAGCTTACATGGTCACAGCCTAAGTACACAGCAGACAATGCCCCAATCAACGCAACATACGAGGTGCAGGTATCTCCAACCAACACCTTCACAGTTTCTACTGATGAAGCTGCTGCAGACGAGAGTGGCGAAAAGGTTCCAGACTACGCTGTTCTTAGCAACACTACACAGAAATGTGATATCTCTGCCTCTGCTGAAGAAATGGACAAGGCATTGGTAAAGATACTTAAATGGACAGAAGCTGACGTTCCTGCCGAGCAGGAGATGTACGTTCGTGTTAACGCTTACATCCTTGAGGGCACAAACCATCTGAACCCTGTCGCTTCAAACTCAGTAAAGCTCAACGTAAAGCCTTACTATATTGAACTGAAGGATGCTGTTCCAACAATGTGGTATCTTGTAGGTAACATGTTCGGCGCTAAGTGGGCAAACGACAAGAATATTGGAGTAGACGCACTTCCTATGTTCCTTAAGCCAAACTTCTCTTACGATAAGAAGACTGGTGCTGGTGAGATTGAATACACCAACTACTTCCTTACCGGCGATTACAACGACAAGGCCGAGTGCGACGGAGCTGGTTTCAAGATTCTGCCAGCAAGCTTCAACTGGGATTCTAGTATGAACGCTGATGGCGCTACAAAGGGTACTATAATCAACCGTAACGGTGGTAGCGACGGTGGTCACATCGTAGCTCCGGAAGCCGGTTACTACACCATCACTCTCAACACAGCTGACAATACAGCCAAGATGGAGAAGTACGAGGATGCAGTAAACAACTATGGTACTATCCAGATTAGTGGTTCATTCAATGATTGGACAGACACTGCAATGCTTCCTTACAACACTGAGGGCGTTGAGAACCACGCATGGTACTATGTAATGGATGTTCCTGCTGGTGACACAGCACAGTTCAAGTTCAAGATTGCCGGTTCTTGGGAAACCAGCTGGGGATATGGTGCAGAAGATGGCGCTATCAACATGTACGGTAAGTGTGAGTCGGGTGGCAAGAACATTGGCTTGGCAGAAGGTAAGTATGTCATCTCATTCAACGACATCACAGGTGCATTCAGCATCGTTAAATTGTAAATCACTTAAAGTATAGACAATTATGATTAAGAAAATATTATTGGGAATGACCCTGCTGATGTCTATGGTATCTTGTACCGAGGACTACACAGATTGGGGTAACCCACAGAGCAATCCTAAGGAGGAAGCCGTATCATTCGGAAAAGGTAGCGTAACTCCAGTTGATGTCATCAACTTGGCTGATGTTAAGACAGAGAAGGTAAAAGTGGCGAGCATTGTTGCTCCCACTTCTTCCAACGCTGCCTACACTCCAACCTACAAGATCAATATTGGTGGTCGAGCTTTCGATATTGACGCAGAAGGTAACATGGCAAAAGCTGACTTGGTAAATTATATTGTAGATAAGTTTGGCAAGCGCCCTACAGAGCGTGATATCGATGCTACTCTCGACGCATGGGTAAGCAATGGAGTTACTGCCGTGAAGATGGCTACTTCAGAGAAGTTCCAGATTAAGGCTATTCCTGAGGCTCCAGTTATCGATGAGGGTTATTACCTCGTTGGCGATATGTTTACTACAGAGGATGGCGTAAATGGTTGGAATACTATAAGTGACAAGCAGACATTCAAACACAGCGATAAGGATGTATATGAAGATCCTATTTTCACTATCACTTTCGAAACAACCAAGGCGGACCAGTATTGGAAGATTATTCCTAAGGCGAACGTTGATGCAGGTAATACCGATGCATCTGCTGCTGGTGTAGTAGGTCCTAAGGTTGACGGCGAAGACAGCATGACTGGTTCTTTGACAAATGGTGACGCTAAGGCTGGTAAGATAGCTAAGGCTGGTAAGTACAAGCTCACCCTCAACATGATGGACTACACTTATACCTTCGAGGAGGTTAAATACGATCCATTCATCTACTTCATTGGCGCAACTGACGGTTGGAAGAGCTCTGACCAGAAGCTCGCTCTCGTGGACGAGGCAAAGGGCGTATACACTGGTTATGTATATGTAGCCGATCCTAACGGAGCTGGCCTCCAGTTCAAGTTCCAACGTGTAGCTGGAAGCTGGGACAACGAAATCAATGCTGGTACATTTGTAAGCTTTGGTGGAGCTGCTACCAACGAAAATGGAAATATCGGCGTGAACGCTGGAGAGGGTGTCTACTACTTCGATGTTAATCTTGGAGAAGGCACCATCAAGGCAACTAAAGTTGAGACCATGGGCATCATGGGTCAATTCAACGGTTGGAGTAGCGACGCAGTCATGACTTGGAATGCTGAAGAGTATTGCTTCGAGGCAACAAAAGTAGGTGTTACTGCCGATGGTTGGAAGTTCCGCGTAAATGGTGGTTGGGACATCAACCTCGGTGGAAGTCTCAACAACCTGACAGCTGGTGGCGACAACATTACAGTAGCAGGCAACACAGTCAAGTTGTATCCAACAAGAAAGACAAATGACAATATCTACTGCACAGTAGAATAAGCATCTGTTTCATCATAATAAAAATAGTATAACCAATAGGCGGCTCTCAATTCCGGGAGTCGCCTATTTTTTTCTTTCTCCTCCCCCTTTTCAAGTATTTTTTCCCTAAAACCTTGGAAGTTACGAGGAAAAGTCGTATCTTTGCATAAGAAAAGCTGCACTCGGCAAATTGAAAGCAAGCTTTCTTTGCGCTCGTTTGCATTTTCTTTGTCCCAAAATCCGTATGCCTTCTGTTAGAAGACCAAATTAAAACATTACTCTATGGATAGTTTGATACAATATAACAATGCTGTCAACGCTATAAAGACAGCCATACTTCAAGGACAATATGAAGCAGCCAAAGGTGTGAACCGCATACAACTTGCTTTATATTTTGCCATCGGAAAATATCTTTCACAACATACCCGCAAAGGAGTATGGGGCGAGGGAGCATTAGCAGCCATCAGCGAACAACTTCGTAAGGAACTACCTGGTCTTCGAGGATTCTCGGAAACTCAAATGAAGGATATGAGACGTTTTTATGAAGCATGGAATATGCTTGACAGCAATTCGGCGGTATCAACCATGAAATGCAACCGCCGAATTGTGCTTTGAGAATTCAGCGGTTGCAACCGCTGAATTACAAAATAGTGAAAATCAGATAGATATATTCCATACTTTATCTATTTCTAATATTCCAGATTTTCCTGTTGAGGACTTCTTTAAAGTACCATTCACACACCACTCTGCCATCATCAGTGGAACAAAAGAAACATTAGCACGCTATTATTATATCCACCGCACTGTAGAGGAACATCTTGCCGTAAAGAAGCTCCGCCAACTTATAAAGGAGGATGCTTACCATAGCCAAGGACGCATGCCTAACAATTTTACCAGGACCATCAACAATTCTAGGGAAGCTCGACGTGCAGTAGAAATGTTCAAGGATGAATATCTACTTGACTTTATCAATGTAGAAGAGATTGGGGAACGCGAAAAAATAGATGTCGACGAACGAGTTGTAGAACAAAGCATCGTTCAGAACATCAAGAATTTCATCATGACCTTTGGCAGAGACTTTGCTTTCATCGGCAACCAATACCATTTGGAAATCTATGGTGTTGAACAATTCCCAGACCTGCTGTTTTTCAATCGAGAATTGAACGCCATGGTTTGCATAGAGCTAAAACTTGGCGAGTTTAAGACCTCTTATCTTGGGCAACTTTTTGGCTATCTCCAAATTCTCGACGACAAGGTGCGTAAGCCACACGAGAATCCGTCTATTGGAATCATTCTTTGCCAATCAGCAAACTACTCTTATGCAGAATATGCTGTTCGAGACTACAGCAAGCCGATGGGAGTTGCTACCTACAAGACGTTGGATGACATGCCTGAAAGGTTACGCAAGGCTTTGCCTGATATGAAGAAAATGATGGACTTGCTAAAAAACAAGGAAGAATAATATCCCCCTAAACATTTGGAGATTATTAGAAGATTAAAGAATAACATTCAATATGCGGTTCTCAATTCCGGGAGCCGCCTATTTTTTTCTTTCTCCTCCCCCTTTTCAAGTATTTTTTCCCTAAAACCTTGGAAGTTATGAGGAAAAGTCGTATCTTTGCAGAAGAAAAGCTATAAAAAAGAAATTATGGGACATCAAGAAGATATTGTAAAAACAGAAAGAAAAATCATTATCATCAGGGATACGCAAGTTATCCTTGACAGAGATGTTGCTGAATTATATGGAGTAGAAACCAGAGAAATCAACCAAGCACTAAGGAACAACCCTAAAAAGTTTCCTCCAGGTTATGTTATTGAGTTGAATGACAGCGAGAAAAAATGAACTGATCAAAAATTTTGACCACCTCGAAACATTGAAGTTTTCTCATGCAACTGTAAAGGGATTTACAGAGCAAGGACTTTATATGCTTGCCACAATATTAAAGCAAGTTTTGCCCCACACGCCCTGAAGGGGCAGAAGCCCCTAGCCCAGGGCGATGCCCTGGGCTAGGAGCTTTTGAGCCTTCAGCCCGTTCTTGAACCGCATGCTAAAGTTCAGTCAACTTATAGTTGAAAATTCAGCAACATCAACCGCCTCATTCAAGTACTTCATTCTGCAACATCAACCACTTCATTCTGCAACATCAACCACTTCATTCTGCAACATCAAGTGCTTTATTCAGCCAACGAAATTGCCTCTTCCACCCAGCGAAGTCGTATCTTTAACCCAGCGCAGTCGTATCTTTAACCCAGCGCAGTCGTATCCTTAACCCAGCGCAGTCGTATCCGTAGCCTCAATGAAACGTATGAACTTGCGCAATGACGTACATGAAGCGAAAGAGGCTCACTTGATGATTACCAGGATGCTTCTGAAACTACGTCCCGACGTATCTGTTACTGCGTCGGGACGTAGCAAATGCTGCATCGGGACGTAATTTTCATTTCCTCAGTTGGCTATGATTCCTCCTCTCACCAGCCATTTTGTAAAGAAGCGGTCGCAGAAATACTCTGCGCCCTTATAGCCATATACCACAAAAGGATTGTTCAATCTTGCCATATCTTGTTATCATTCATTATACAAACGTTCATTGCGCTTTTTACGCAACGCAAATTACGCAATAAAAAACGAGACTGCCAAATGTTTTCTAGTTTTTTAATAATAATTATCTCCTAAAGCTACATATACCTTAATTATATAATAGAAGAAAAGCGCACCGGAATGCAAACGTTTGCACAATTTATTTGCTTGATTTGCATCAATTTTTGAACAAGCTAATGAAATAAATCGTAACTTTGCCAACGTATAACAATACAACTTGCAATTAAACATAAAATAATAATCACAAAATACAATGATAATTATGAAGAAGATATACTTTACACTTATCGCTTTACTGGCAAGCATCAATATGTTAGCACAAGGTTGGCCTGCTAACTATAGTGGCGTCATGCTGCAAGGATTCTCATGGGATTCTTACGACTACTCCCAATGGACTGTTTTAGAGAAGCAAGCCGATGATATGAAAGGATTCATCGACCTTGTATGGCTTCCACAAAGCGGTAAATGCATCGAAACTACTCAGGTAATGGGCTATAAGCCATATTATTATTTCAACCAGAATTCCTCATTCGGAACTGAGGCTGAACTCAGAAGTCTGATTGCCAAGTTCAAAGCCAACGGCATTGGCGCAATAGCAGATGTTGTGGTCAACCACCGCAATACAGACGGCTGGTTCACCTTCCCTGCAGAGACATACAATGGAGTGACTTACCAGATGTTGCCTACCGATATCTGCAAGAATGATGATGGTGGAAGTACGGCAACACAGGCAAAAAAAGACGGGGTAAGCCTCAGCCAGAACAATGATGAGGGAACCGACTTTGGAGGTTGCCGTGACATCGACCACAAGAGCGAAAATGTGCAGAAGATTATCAAGGCATATCTGAAATTCCTGAAGGAGGATATAGGATATACCGGTTTCCGCTACGACATGGTAAAGGGATTCAGTGGTTCTCACGTAGCTGACTACAATGATGCAACAGGTGTAAAATTCTCTGTGGGTGAATATTGGGATGGAAACCCTTCTATCATCAACTGGATCAACAAGACCAACAAGAAGAGCGCTGCCTTCGACTTCCAGTTCCGTTATAATGTTCGTGACGCAATAGGCATAAAAGACAATAAGATTGTTTCATCGCCAAACTGGTCGAAGCTGAAGAGCGATTATAACCTGATGCATGACCCAACTTATCGTCAGTACGCCATCACATTCGTAGAGAATCACGACATGCAATACCGCTCTAAAGATGAGCCGCAGGATCCTCTTAAGCGAGATACGCTTGCTGCAAATGCCTATATGCTCGCCATGCCGGGAACTCCTTGCGTGTTCCAGCCACACTGGAGAGCCTACAAACAGGAAATCAAGAGCATGATTGAAGCCCGCAAACTTGCAGGCATCACCAACATGAGCAATTATACCAACAAGATGGCACAGACCGCATGCTTTGCCAATGAGACTACTGGCAACAAGGCGAAACTCATCGTGGTTGTAGGAAACAACACCAAGGCATATACTCCAGGCACTGATTATGCACAGATTCTCGAAGGATACCACTACCGTTATTATCTTTCTAAATCAGCAGAAACCGCATGGTGCAATATACCATCAGGCGAATACGAGGCAGGATTCAAGGCTAAGCTTACGGCTGTCAGTCAGAACAGCAATGCCAAACTGGTATACACTACTGACGGCACAGACCCTACAGCCAAGAGCAAGCAGATGGCTACAGGTAACACCATCAACATAGATGAGACCTGCACCTTGAAGGTTGGCTTGCTCAGCAACGGAACCGTAACAGGTATCCGTACCTACAATTATACCGTCAAGGCATTCGAGCCATATACCATCACCGTATATGCCAATGCCGACCAGGTAACCAACTGGGGTTCAGTCATGTATTTCTACGCATGGAATACAAGCGGAGAGCTCACAGAAAAATGGCCAGGTACTGCTGTCACAGCAACCAAGACGCTGAACGGTAAGAAGTGGTACTATATGGACTTCAAGATCAAGAGCAAGGATGCTATCGTAAACATCATCTTCAATCAGGGGAAAGACAAGAAGCAGTCCTTAGACATGAACGCTGGCAACAGCACCAAGTTCTACGAGATTACCCCTGCACAGAGTAATGGCAAATACACCTGCAAGGATGTTACCGCCACCTGGGCACCACCAACAGGCATCACAGGAACTCCAACCATAAGCAATACCACAACAGACAATGCATGGTATACACTTAGCGGTATGAAATTGGGTAAGAAGCCAGCAAAGAGCGGTGTTTACATCCACCAGGGAAAGAAAGTGATTATCAGATAAGAATATAACAAATAAGTTCAAAGAATAGTTTAAGTTTTTCAGTTTTAGGCTTTTAGGTTTATTAAGGTTTATGTTTTTAGGTTTAGTTTTGTGTGAACAAAATTATTAATTAGTTGTTTTAGGTTAGGAAAAAGAGGTATATCCAAGATTCATCTTCGGGATATACCTCTTTTCTTATTTTAATTATCTTTCTTATTCTAATTATCTTTCGCGCTGGTCAGCACCCCACATCAGTTTTTCTCTCAAGGTAGAGAAGTAACGCTGGTTGCGCTGCTTCACAATCTTGATGCTATGAGGAGCCTTGCGGATGATGAGGCGGGTTTCCTCCGTCATACGCTCACTACGTCCATCGATGGCTACCAGATAGTTGTGGCTGCGGCTCTCGATATCGAGCGTGATGACAGCCGTATCGTTGATGACGATAGGCCGGATGTTCAGACTGTGAGGAGCCACCGGAGTAAGACAGATGCTGCCGCTCTGCGGAATGATGATAGGACCGCCATTAGATAGATTGTATGCCGTAGAACCTGTTGGCGTGGTAACAATCAGTCCATCAGCCTGATAGGTAACGAGAAATTCGCCATCAACCTGCGTACGGATGGAAATCATCGAAGCATCATCACGCTTCAGTACGGCGATATCGTTGAGGGCGAACGGATTGCCGGCAAGTATACCACCTTCTGCCTCCACCTGAATCACCGCATGCTCCTCTATCAGACATTCACCGGCATAAAGACTGTCCAGCGCCGACTCTATCTCGCTTGGCAGCACATCGGCAAGGAAGCCCAACCGGCCCATATTCACACCGATAATAGGCGTACCCTTGGCTCCCACACGGCTCGCTGCCTTCAGGAAGGTACCGTCACCACCCATAGAGATGACGTAATCCACATCGAAGTTGTAATCCTCGAACACCCCAGCCGCCTTCACATCGAGATGCTGGTCGCGGGTAAGAAACTCGTAATAAGCATTCTCCACATAAACTTCAGCCTCCTTCTTTTCGAGATAAAGAAGGATTTTCTCTATCGAAGCCGACTTCTTAGCCTGGTATTCATTACCAAATATTGCGAATTTTAAATGTTGCTGTGCCATTTATTTTGTTATTTCAATAATTATTCTTACTTTTGCAAAGGTAATCATATTATTTGAATAACAAGACAAAAAACAAATAAATTATGGCTAAGGTATATGAATTTCTTGCCAATGGCTTCGAGGAAATCGAAGGATTGGCTCCGGTTGACATCCTCCGTAGAGGTGGTGTAGACATCAAGACTGTAAGTGTAACGGGTACTGAATGGGTAGAAACATCGCATGGTGTTACCATCAAGGCTGACCTGAAGTTTGAGGATATTGCCAGCTTTGAAGATGCTGACATGCTGATGATTCCAGGCGGAATGCCAGGAAGTACAAACCTGAACGAGCACGAAGGTGTACGCCAGGCGCTCATCGCACAGCACAAGACTGGCAAGCGAATCGGTGCCATCTGCGCAGCCCCAATGGTTCTGGCAAGCACAGGCATCCTCGAAGGAAAGAAGGCTACCTGTTATCCTGGCTTTGAGCAGTATTTCGGCGAGAACACCGAATATACCGCCACCCTCTTCCAGGAAGACGGCAACGTGATTACAGGCGAAGGTCCTGCAGCAACCCTCCCATACGCCTATAAGATATTGAGCTATTTCGTAAGCAAGGAAACTGTAGCTGCCCTGCAGGATGGCATGATGTATGATCATCTCATGCAGAGCAAATAATAACAATGAGTGAAGAAAGGCAGAATTAGAATTCTTCACTCTTCACTTTTAACTCTTCACTTAAAAAAATGGATTACGTAATCATAGTAGCCGGAGGCAAGGGCCTCCGCATGGGAAGTGAGATTCCAAAACAGTTCTTGCCGGTAGCGGGCAAGCCTATCCTGATGCGCACCATAGAGCGTTTTCATGAATACGACCCTGCATTGAACATCATCCTGGTTCTGCCGGAGAGTCAACAGGAATACTGGCACCAGCTCTGCGAGGAGCATCATTTCAGCATCAAACACCAGATAGCTAATGGTGGCGACACCCGTTTCCAGTCATCCAAAAACGGACTGGCACTCATTCCTGATGATGAAGATGGCGTAGTGGGTATTCACGACGGCGTGCGCCCATTCGTATCTAAGGAAGTGATTGAAGAATGTTTCGAGACGGCTCGCGAAGAATATGCAGCCATCCCTGTATATGCCGTAACCGACACCCTGCGCTATATCGACCAGCACGGAGGCGGAAAGAATGTGCTGCGCAGCGATTACCGCGTGGTGCAGACTCCCCAGACCTTCGACATCGGTCTGGCAAAGCAGGCTTTCAACCAGGAATACAAGGAGCAGTTTACCGATGATGCTTCGGTGGTAGAAAGTCTTGGCTGTCAGGTTGCAATGGTAGAGGGTAACCGTGAGAACATCAAGATTACTACCCCATTCGACATCAAGATAGCTGAAGCGTTGCTGGGGTAAAGCGAAACAACGAGGCATAAAAAACAAGCAGGGAATTCCTCACGGAGTCCCCTGCCTTTTTTATAACTATAATAAACCTATTTTAATTTACCATTAACCTAAAGTGCAAATCTCTATTTTGGGTCTACCAATAACATCTCTCAAACTCCTTCAGAAGAGTTTATACTGCTACGGCTGCACGTAACTTCAACATGCCACGATGTACCAGATTGCGTACACTATGATAGTTCATCTGCATGATGCCGCAGATGTCCTCATATTTGCGCTGCTCTATATAATATAAGGTGAACACCTGGCGCTGGCGTGGTGTCAGCTCATCCATCAGGATCTGTACCTTACGAACATTATTGAGCGAACTTTCATCAAGGATATAAGAGTTTTCCACATCTTCTACAGTTGTAGAGATACGGATATCCTCCACCGCAGTCTCCGTCATATAGTTCTTGCGGCGAAACTCATCCAGCAATCTGTTGCGGAGAGAAATGAGCAGGTAAGAGGTTACCTTTGTAACTTGTAAATCCTGGCTTTTAGAGATGAGTTTGATAAACACATCTTGTACACAATCTTTTACAAGTTCTTTGTCTGATGTAATACACAGACCATAATTGAGCAACATTTCCGCGTACATATCATATAAAGACATGAAAGCGTTCTGGTCGCCTTGGCGATAGGCAGCGAGCAACGTCTGTGCTGCTTCCTCTCTTTCTCTGATGTTATTGTAGTTTGTTTTCATCTTAGGTGTACTTTTGTTTGTTGATGGTGCAAAAGTAGCCTAAATGCAGCAAACTCTAAGGAAAAATCAGGTAAATGAATGGGAAAAATTGGTATTCAGTGTATTTTTCCTCCCATTTTAAGGGTACAAATGGCTTTTTATGCGATTTTTCAGTTCTTCTATATCTGTTTCAGACAACAAGTCAGAAATCTCGTCAAGATGAAGAAGAACATATTTTGCCTGCTCTATTTCGGCAGGAAGATACATTTTCTCAAACTTTCGAGAAGATGCCGGCCTCCCAGAGTTGGCATCCGGTTCTACGATAGGAGAACCGAGTACCGACTCCAGAAAGTCGGAATCCAATAAAAGATTTCTTACAGATTCTGTTATCATCATTCTTTTCATCTTCTCTATTTTTATTACATCTTACATATTACTTCACATTCGGACAGGAGCCGCCGGCATCCATCACTGCCTTGCCATTCTCGGGTGCCGAAGCCCCACTGTAAATGACAGCCTTCTCAGGATAAGCCTGACGATACTCGCTCACACTCTTGAAGACATCATCATAGGTAACCTTGCCCGGACGAAGGCGACGCTGATACTGGCGAGGTGCCAGATTCTTGCCTCCTTCAGGAGCATAAAGTCCCTTCTGGGTATAATACCACTGTTCAATATGAATGATGTCAACCACCTTTCTCAACTCCGGATCCTGGAGGATGGCATCTTGCACATCCTTGTTGCACGACAAAGCCACCCAGACATGCTTGCCCGTCTTAGCCTCCCATTCGGCAACGGTCTGCAACCAGAACTTCGTAAAATGATAAGGTCCCGTATATTCCTCGCCAATCGACTGAATCACGTTCGGCTCATCAGCAAAGGCATCCAGCATCTTCATGATATACTGCTTATGCAGCTGGCGCATCACCGGATTATCTATATTATAGAAGTATTCAGCCATCCATACACGCTTATCACCTGCAAAAGGAACAGGTTCAGGGAACACCGTACCATTGATATTGTTGACTGGGCGCCATGGACAATCTACCCAATGGGCACCTGCCTCCAGGATATTATGCTGGAAATAGTGCTGGTTGATAACCAGCAAACCATTCTTGGCTCCCTTTTCTGCCAATTCCTTAATGCGGCTGATGTACCACGGGTTCAACTTTGTAAGGTCATACTTACTCAGTCCGTCCCAAGCCGTGCCCTGTCCGCTTCTGGCAAAAGGCTGTTCATAGAACGGAGCCCAGACATCTCCATCACGGCGGCGCACACGTTCGTGGTCGTCACGACGGCGGTCATACCACAAGCCGTAGTTCTGATTAAAGAGCACCACATGCTTATTACGAAGATGAACCACCACACTATCCACACGGGTGGTAGTGCCCTGTCCCTCCATTCCCGGCACAAAACGGGTCACGGCATCGGCAATCTTAGGGAAAGCCGAGTAACGAACACGTCCGTTCCACCAAGGGGTATTCATTCTTGCACCCTTCAACAGCGTATCAGCCACCATGATTTTACCCTCCTTTATCGCGAAGACAGGCTTCCCGGCATGGGCAAGATCCGCCTTTTTCTTAGAACGTTCCTTGATTTTATCCACATCCATAGCCCTAACAGGAGAAACAGAAGCCATGAACCGGGCGCTGTCTGCTATCCACATCTGCATGGTGATGCGAGGTTTGCGCGCCTCTTCCACCATCTTCTGTGCCACATCATAGGTAGGATTATTGCTCACATTGTTGCGTTCTCTCTCCAGCACACGACATTGAGCAGAGACATCCCTACCCAGGCGTTTCTCCAGAAGAGATGCAAAGCGGCTCCATGGTTTGGCATGATTGTTACATTGCTGGAAATCGCCAGAACCGTTAAACTGCGCCCAACAGGCAAACACATGGTTGTTGCTGCCATCAGGAATGCTGTCGGCAAAGATTCCGGCAGCCGTACATTGGTAAGCGAGGCTGTTGGCTGTATTCCATCCGATGCCGTAACCTTCGAGACCGAGATTGCAGAACTTGATGTCATTGCCATCGATATTCACATTATCGAAGAGCAATCCTGTACACCAAGGTCCCACTGCACCACTATAACCCAGCGATTCATAACCATCACATTGTACGAAGGCATTAGGACCCGCTGCACAGAGACCAGCCACAAAATCGTGCATGCCCTGTTCAGAATAGCAACGCTGGAACAGACATTGTTCGCCCATACAGAGAAAGGTGCGACGACGGTAGCCACCGATTTCAGAGACAGGAGCCTGAGAAATGCAATCCTCTACCGTGATACGGGAAGCATCACGCTGGGTTACTACAGCCGAACCAGCCAGATGGCGGAAATTCACCATTCTCACCCAACCATCTTTCACCTTATTAATATATACACCCTCCCAGGCATGGTTTTCATCCTTCGGATTGGTAGCATCATATTCAGAATCTATCGTGAGATTTTCTACACCCACATTCTTCAAGCGCCAGTCATTACCGGCGATGCGCTGAACGAAGCTTTCCGCATCATCCTGACCGAGCGACATGGATAAAGGAGCATCCAACTGCAATCCTCCCTTTCCATCAGAAACCACACTACGGGTCCAGCGCACATCGATTTCTCCCGGATGCCAGCCCCAATAGCCCAGATCCTTGCCTGCACCAAAGTCAGCACAGCCCATCTTCTGAATCCATTCCTTGGTAGAAGGTCGGACAATCAGGATTTCATCGCCCATCTTGCAGCCGGCAGGCAGTGTCACCTTCCGCTCTCCCAACTTCCAGGGAGCAGACAGTTTCATTGGTTCGCCCAGCATCTGCATCTGCTTTTCGCTTTCCAGATACACCACCGCCCCACGGTCTACACCTTTTTTATATAGCACCGTCTGATTGCGGTCAGTACCTCTCAGCACCACGCCCGAAGTCTGGATGCGAAGCGGCTGTGAGAGTTCGAATACACCCTTACCGAGCAAGACAGCCCCTCGTAGTCCCGTCTTCTTATCCATTTTGCGGGCAGAAACAAAGTCGATGGCTTTCTGTATGCGAGCGCTCTGGTCGCCTTCTTTCCATTTTACGAAGACCACAACGTCCGCATCCGGAATCTCCTTTTCGCTCTGCTGGTAGCCCACGTAGCTAAAATCAAACGCGAAGGGTTGCGCAAAGATTTGCACAACCCCTACTAACGTAAATATCCATATAGAAAATAATCTTTTCATACCTCTTGTTTCATCAGAGTTTTTATAACCTTACGGAAACTGTTTATTTTTTCTTTGCCGCTTCAATACGCTTATACCACCCCTCGCGCTCCGCCTTCAGGTCGTAGCCCCGTTTGGTGAGCCAGTTATTGATGCGTCCTTTGTATTTTCCGAACCAGCCATGTTTAGCCTTGGAATTTTCGGCATCAATGGCAAACTCGCGAGCTTCTTTCAACCAATTGAGAATTTGGAGTTTCTCGTTTTCTTTCAGAGAAGGAATCATCTCCAGATGAGCCTGATAGGTTTTCGGAACGACACCGAAGGTCATACCATCCTTCACCTGCTCTACCTGCTTCTCTGAGAGATAGTTTTCCAGATTGGCAGCAAATTCAAAGTGGTGCTTATAGAGTTCCGCATCACGCTCAGCCTTATTCTTGCCGAACTTCTCATAGATATCGTTCAGCAGGAAATAACGGTTACAGATGATGTGGAGCACATTCTGCTTGCTGCTTTTATCAGTCAGTTGCAGCGCATCCACGATTTTCTGCGAACGGGCGATGATGTTGTTCACATACTTGGCATCACGCCCCACGCTGTCGAGCTGTACCTGTGCTCCTGCTCCCAAAGGAAGCAAGAGCAGACAGGCTGCGCCTAACAACTTATTTCTCAAAAGTTTTTTCATATTCTTGTCATGCATTAAGAAATGAGTCCGGAGAAACAACTCCGGGCATTCATTTCTGATTTACAGGAGTTTTCCCTTCTCAGCCAAAGTATCGTGGTTGTTCTTCATGTCAGTCCAATCCACCTTTTCCTTGGTGCTGATACCATTGATATACTTCTCGATATTGGTATATCCGTCACCAGTGCAATCCTTGTTGGCATCGCTAGGGTCGTTAGGATTCAGGCCGTTGGCAATCTCCCACTCATCAGGCATACCGTCGCCATCTGTATCTACATAAGGCTTCACCTTCTTATATTTAGGGAATCCACCAACCTGGCAGATGTCTGTGATGATACCCAACTTATAGGATTCCTTGTCCAGACGGCGGTACTTAAAACTGCCATCTTCAGCCTTCGACTTGTCAGCCAATCCCCAGAAGTCGCCGTATGGATTCTTCTTAGGCAGTTTCTTTACATAGTAAGCCTGACCGGTACGAACCTCTTCTACGATGCGCTGGTCCACGATATCGCGGGAAGGAATGGTTGCACCCACATTCTCAAGTACCTTATCAAAAGTCTGGTCCTTAGGAATAATGGTCATGTGTGGCATGGCGAATGGTTCGTTAGAACGCATCAGAGCCTTTACATCTGCAGGTATTCCATTTGGAAGATCCTTATCAGCAATCTGAATACCGCCGTTCCAGTTATCCTTGGTTACAGCCTCGTTGCCTTCTACGATATTTCCTTCAGCATAAATACGACCATACTGAGCCCAAGGGAAGAGTTTGTTGCTTCGGCTTTCGCTCTTCACGATACGGTAGCTGATGGCACCCTTCGGAGTAAGAGGTCCTGGCTTATAATAGTTGTTGATGAAGTTGCTCATGGTTGAGAACTCACCACCATCTGCTGTACGATGTACCCAGTTGTAAACGATGTTGTTCACGAAGTTGAACACACCACCCCATCCGATAGAAGGGTTACGGCCTGTATTATCCGCCCAGAGGTTACGCATGAAGGTAGAATTCTCTCCACCGATTGTACTGCCAAAGGCATGGTTCCAAGTATCGAGTGCCTTGGCAGAGATGGTATTCTGGATGGTTACATTCACCGTTGGCACCTTGCGTTTTGGCTTACCGTCGTGCAAATCGAACATATGGCGGTAGAAAGAGATATTCTCATCCAGACCAAACTCGCAAGAGCAGTGGTCAATCATGATGTTACCTACCGGATTACCACCGAAAGAATCCTCACGATACCATACATGGGTATTACCACGGCGGAAACGCATGTGGCGAACGATGACATCATGGGTATCAACCTGGAAAGATTCACCCGAAATCATCACGCCCTCACCAGGAGCTGTCTGTCCGGCGATGGTGATATAAGGAGCACGGACAATGATTGGAGTCTTCAATACAATATTTCCCGATACATTGAAGACAATGATGCGGGCACCACCCTGTTCGCAAGCCCAACGGAAAGAACCAGGACCAGCATCATTGAGATTGGTCACAGTCAGCACCTTGCCGCCACGGCCACCGAAGGTAAACATACCGCCACCCTCAGCACCTGGGAATGCAGGAATCTTAGCCTGGCGCAAATCGTATGGACGGGAAGCCCATGGCACATAAGGACGTCCTGCCATTGCCTCTTGTTTTACAATAGGGAAAGCCACAGCCCAAGCAGAATCAGAATGGGCAGTCCATGCAGCTTGCATAGAATCAATCTTCGCCTGAGCCTCCCTTGTAATAGTAGGATACTGAGCGAAAGTTGCTGCTGGCAAGATAGTCAATGCCATCGCAGCGAAAATCTTCTTACTTCTTTGCATTGTTTTAATATTGTTTGTTCGTTATATCTTAAAGACGCCTTTCCCTTTCTTTTGTCCTCAATGAACATGCGCATTTTTTCGGGAACAGGTGGCGACATTTCATCCGCAGGAACGTCTTACACCTATAATATATAAACGAAAGTTACTTATCTATTATTTTATTGAAACATAAAACAAAAAACATAAAGTTGAAAAATGATGAACAGAAGATGCTTCCCCTTAGTTGCCGCTTCGCTGATGGCGCTTTCAAGCCAGGCGCAGCAAATTGATTTCAATATCGCCAGCAGAAAGGCTGCTGAAGTTACAGCCCTCAATTTCACTCCCGTTGGCGTGAAGCAGGGCAATACATACCAGTTTGCTCTGGGTGGACTGGAGATTACACTCGATACTCCCGTAAAAGACCAGATTATCAAATCCAACTGGTTTAAGCAGGGCATACAGTTGGGCGACCGACTCACCAGCGATGGTATCGTAGTATATCCGTCAAAAGGCGATAATGCCCAGCTCCGCATCACCATCCGAGGTCTGAAACCGGGGCATCACTCTCTCCTTGCCTATCACAACATCGTAGACGGACTTACCGGCAATATTCCTTCTATCCAGGTTTCCAGAGAGAAGGAACAGATAATCACCGTGAAGAAGGGCAAGAAACGTATCCAGCAGAAGAGCATGATGCAGGAGATTCTTGCACAGGATATTAAGCAGACCGTAAGAGAGATGAAGGCATCGCAGAGCGGCCAGTCGTACATTGAATTTGATGTAACCGACGACCAGCCTGTAGTTATCCACTATCAGTTACAAGGTGTGGATAACGCAAACAACACGCTCACCATCAATGGTTTGGTATTCGACAAAGCCAACCCGAAAGCCACCGCTCTCAACCCTTATCCTGCCGATGATGATCTTCACGTCAATGCAGAAGGAGGCAAGGTTGTTCTTCGCTGGCAAGCCGGCGAAGGTGCCAAGCAACACCTTATTTATATAGGACAGCGCGCCGACCAGTTGAAGAAGGTTGCCACCACAGAAGAAGCCGCTTTCGAAGTCACCGGTCTCAGCAGCGCCAACGATTATTACTGGCGTGTAGACGAGGTAGATGCCAACGGCAAGGTTTCAGAGGGCGAAGTATGGAACTTCCGTCCACGCCGTCTCGCCTTCCCAGGTGCCGAGGGATATGGAAGATTTGCTATCGGCGGTCGTGGCGGTTCGGTTTATCATGTTACCTCTTTAGAAGATAACCCTGAGAATCCGCAGCCAGGCTCTCTCCGATACGGAATCACAAAGGTTAAGGGACCTCGTACCATCGTCTTCGATGTTGCCGGCATCATCGACCTGAAAGACCGTCTGGTTTGTTCCGATCCATTCATCACGGTAGCCGGACAGACTGCACCCGGCAAGGGAATCCTTCTCCGTGAGCATCCTTTCGGTTTCGGCTCAGAAGGCATCTTCCGCTTCATCCGTCTCCGACTGGGAAAATATCTCGATAAAAACGGCAAGACCATTACCCTCGACGGACTGGGTGCTGCAGGCTGCGACAATACCATCATCGACCACTGTTCGGTAGGCTGGACCATCGACGAGGCTTTCTCCAGCCGCAACGGCAAGAACATCTCTTTCCAGCACAACCTCATCTCCGAAGCACTCAACCAGGCTGGCCATCAAAATTATGTCAATGCCAAACATGGTTATGCTGCAACCATCGGAGGCAACGTAGGCTCGTTCCACCACAACCTGCTTGCCAACAACGAAGGAAGAAACTGGAGTATGGGTGGCGGACTAGACGGAGCCGGATATTATGCCGGAAAGCTCGACCTCTTTAATAATGTAGTATACAACTGGGGCAACCGTGCCTGCGACGGAGGAGCCCACGAAGTAAACTTTGTTGGCAACTATTACAAGATGGGACCAGCCACCAGCATGAAATATATCCTCAATGCCCAGTTGGAAGGTACCGGCCAGGGAAGTCAGGCTTACTACATGCACGATAATATCCGCCAGAACTATGTGGGCGATATGAAACAGAATGCAGGAGCTGTGGTAGGAAAGCATGGAGAACTGGTCAGCGACAAGGAAGGCGAAACCTACAAATATACCACTTCTCACGGACAGGTAGTCAACTGGAAGGTATTTACCGACAAACCATTCTTCCCATCCTATGCCAAGGTAGAAAGTGCCCGCGCTGCCTTCAAGAACGTATTGAGCGATGTGGGAGCCAACCAGCCTTGCATCGACCAGCACGACCAGCGCATGGTAGAAGAAACCTTGAACGGAACCTATAAATATGTTGGTTCCAAGACCGGCAAGAAAGGACTGATAGATGACAACCTGGATGCCGGCAACGATGCCTGGAAGGAGTTTGAAGCACTCACCGACCGTCGCCCTGCCAACTGGGATACCGACCAGGATGGAATGCCAGACTGGTGGGAGAAGCTGGCTGGTACCAACCCGTCAGCTGCCGACAACAACGAGCTGACCGATGGCGAATATACCCAGTTGGAGCGCTATCTCAACTGGCTTGCAGAGCCTCATTTCGTCACCTCAGCAGGCAATAAGCTGACTATCGACCTGAAGCAGTATTTCGCAGGTTACAACCAGCAGCCAGTCTTCACCCTGGAGAGCAGTATCCAGCCACAGGAAGGCAAGATGAAACTCAATAAGAAGGGAATCCTCACCATCAGCCTCAACAAGAAGGCTGCCGACTGCCTCATCGACATCAAGGTGAAGGCAACCGACAAAGACCAGGTGGCATCCCTGCAACGTACTTTCCACATCGCTATTACCCAATAGCGGTGTGGAAACACAAAAGATGATACACCAAACAATATCTTATCCCGAAGAATCAATAAAAAACAAATAAACAACTTTCAAACTTAAGGTAAAACATGAAAAGACAAGTATTATTCTCGATGGCTTTAGTCTCAGCACTGACAGCATCGGCACAGAGAATCGACTTCAATCTGGCAGGTCGTTCCGAGTCACAGGTCAATGAACCCGAGTACACAGCATGGGCAGTAAACACCTGCGAAACAGAATCGAAGGAAGTAGAAGATGCTGACGGAAATCCTATCACCATCACGCTGGCTAATGAAGACTCTTATGCAGGCAGAAGACTGAAATCATGCTGGTTCAAGAACGGACTCAGCAGTTCCAAACTCATCGCCGACGGCTTTGCCATCTATGGTTACGAAGACGGTAACACCCCACAGGTAACCGAAGGTGCCGTCCGCCTCAACATCACCCTCAAAGGACTGAGCGCCGGCAAGCACTCGCTGATGGCTTACCATAACAACAACGATGGTTTCAATGCACCGAAGCTCGATGTATACGTCAACGGCACCAAGCAGCAGGAAGGCATCGCACAGACCAACAGAGCCCTGACTCCATCAGCCTGCGGCATGTCGTACGTAACTTTTGTAGCAGAAGAGGGAAAGGATGTCGTCATCTCTTACGTTACCACACCGAGTGCCAGCGATGACAAGAGCGGCAATTATACCACCTCGCTCACCATCAACGCCCTCATCTTCGACCGTCCGAATCCACAGACAGCAGCTACAGATCCTTATCCGGAGAAGAGAGATTATCATGCCGATGCCGATAACGGATCGCTCACCATCTCCTGGACTTCAGCCGAAAAAGCCGTCAAGCACCATGTTCTGATGGGTACAGATGCCAACAGTCTTACAGAAGTAGCCACAACTACCGAGGCAAAATATACGCTCAACCAGACATCCAACCTCAACACCTATTACTGGCGAATCGACGAGGAAGATGCTGCCGGTAATGTATACGAAGGCGATGTCTGGAGTTTCCGTCCCCGTCATCTTGCCTTCCCAGGTGCAGAAGGATATGGTAAGTATGCTACGGGCGGCAGAGGCGGAAGCGTTTATCACGTAACCACACTCGAAGATAATGGCGATGATGAGAATCCGATAGAGGGTTCCTTCCGTTACGGCATCAAGAAAGCTACCGGACCGCGCACCATCGTCTTTGATGTGGCGGGCGTCATCGACCTGAAAAAACGACTCACCTGCAGCGACGAATATGTTACCATCGCCGGACAGACGGCTCCAGGCAACGGTATCATGCTCCGCGGCTGTCCTTTCGGTATGGCAAGCGAAGGCATCACCCGTTTCCTCCGCATGCGTCTGGGACATAAGGAGACCAACGGCGGAACTATCAGCGATGAAGATAAGGTGAACGGACTCGACGGTATGGGAATGGCAGGCAACGACAATGCCATCATGGACCATTGCTCTATCTCCTGGACCATCGATGAGGCATTTTCAAGCCGCAACGCCAAGAGTCTTACCCTTCAGCGCACCCTGATTTCCGAAGCGCTCAATGTGGCAGGTCATCCTAACTATAGTGCGGGTACAGCCCACGGATATGCAGCAACCATCGGCGGCGGCGAAATGTCGGCAACACTTAAGGTAGGTTCTTATCACCACAACCTGCTGGCTCATTGCGAAGGAAGAAACTGGAGTTTGAGCGGCGGACTGGATGGTGTAGGAGCTTACGATGGTCACCACGATGTATTTAATAATGTGGTTTACAACTGGGGCGGCCGTGCTACGGATGGTGGCAGCCACGAGGTAAACTTCGTGAACAACTATTATAAGATGGGACCAGCTACCACCCAGAAGAAACTGTTCCGCCTTCAGCTTGAAGGCACTGGAAGCGGTACACAGAGTGCATACGTTCATGGCAATATCCGTCAGGCTGCAGGCAATGGAGCCCTGACAGAAGATAAACTCAAAGATACCTATGTTGTCGAAACATCAAATGGTCAGGTAGTAAACTGGGAGCCATTCGTTTCGAAACCATTCTTCGAGTCTCTGGCAGCTATCGAGAGTGCCAAGGCAGCCTATAAGAACGTGCTCTGCGATGTGGGAGCCAACCAGCCTTTCCTGGATAATCACGATACCCGAATGGTGAACGAGACGTTAGCCGGAACTACCACGACAGTAGGCAGTCAGAGTGGCAAGAAGGGACTTATCGACAGCGAGGAAGATAAGGGATGCGAAGGTTTCAAGGGCTTGAATATCACAGAGGCAAAGCGCGAAGCCAACTGGGATACCGACCAGGACGGAATGCCAGACTGGTGGGAGGAAGTGAAAGGCGTAAGTGATGGAAATACCGATGAAAACGCAGATGGCTACACCAATCTCGAAGAATATCTCAACTGGCTTGCCGAGCCTCACTTCACCCTCAAGCAGAGCGAAAGCGTAACCATCGACATGAAGAAATACTTTGCCGGCTACACCAACAATCCTCAGTTTGAATGCGAGGCTAAGGGTGATGCGATGAGCAAGATGAGTCATGATACGGGTGCCAACGAGGGTGAATATATCTTCACCGCCAACGAAGATTGTGGCAAGGCGCTCGTAGATTATACTGTCAAAGTAAGCGATGATGACAACATCAGCACCTATACCCGCACCTTCCATTTCTATCTGACAGACGGTTCTGCAACAGGCATTCAAAACATTCAGACCTCAACCGCAGCCGATAGCTACGAGGTATACAATGCTGCAGGTATCAAGGTGAGAAAAGGCAAGAATCTCGATTCTCTCCCATCAGGTGTTTATATCATCAAGGCATTGAAGGATGGCAAGGTAATCAGTTCGAAGAAAACTTGCATACAATAAGGTTATCTGCACCTTAGAAAGTGCATTTTCATATAACTCTGCATTCTGAGAGATGCAAAAAAGGGAGCGCAACCATTAGTGATGCGCTCCCTTTTATGATTGTTTCTTTTATCTTAAAATTCTAACCGAATAACGTCAGATTATTTCTGAACGAACTTCTTGCCATTCTCGATAACGAGACCCTTATAAGAAGCATTCACCTGCTGGCCAGCCATATTATAGCGAACAGACTTCTTGGCAGAAGTTGAGGACAAGCCCGCTAGGCGTTCCGGCGGATTTGCAATCTGCCGTTTAAAAAGGCTCGACCTATTTCCTTGCGGATTTGCAATCCGCCTCAAGCGAGAATGCAGCATCACGATCTTGGAGATATGAAAAGCCTACGGCTGGGGATTACAAATCCCCAATAAAGAGGTCGAGCCTTTTTTGTCTGCGGATTGCAAATCCGCAGGAACGCCTAGCGGACTCGCGTTACTTATTACGCCTAACGGACTTGCGAGCCTGTATTATGGACTTACGGAACACCCTCTCTTCTTGTTGCTGGAAAACATAGGATATGTTGGTGAGATAGTTAGTATCTCCGGTCGCACAACAGGTGATGTGCATGCGGTGGTCAACTGTTGTGCGCCAACTATTAACCAGACTTAGACATACCCTCCTACAGAAAATATCAGATACAGAAAACGGGGTGCATTCTCTAAAAAGAAAACACACCCCGCAACCTTAATATATTATGTTATGACTATATCGTCATTCCTCTCTTGACATTACTCAGCCAATGGGTCGAAGGTACCATTGGCACCACCATTGTTGTAATCACCCCAACCGATAGTCTGAGGCAAAGCCTTGTTGGCGATAGATGCACCAGAAGTGAAGCCTAAGAAGTAATACTTAGGACGGAAGTTCATGTAGAGGAGATTCTTGTTAGAATCGTAACCGTCACCCTTCTGTACCTTCATTACCAAGTTGTCCTTATACCATGTAGACAAGTTCTCGAGCTGAGTATTCAAATCATCCTTACGGAGATCAACACCATCAGGACGCTCAGTACCAGCTTTCAACAATGGGTCAGAATTGAAAGTTGTACCACCTACGCCATACTTATCAGCAACACGATACTGGATATTCTCACGACGCTGACCGTTCAACGCCTTGAAACCAAGCCATGTACAGGTATTGCCACCCCAACCAGTCAATGTCCATGTAGAAGGAGCACCTTCTACCTTGCCAGTACCACCATCGAAGAGCATCCAACGGCGGAGGTCATCGAAACGCTTACCCTCGTAAGCAAACTCAATCTGGCGCTCATAGAGAATCTGAGAGATACAGGTAGCCTGATCATTGTAAGCTGCAGGTGTGATACCATCATCCTCTGAATTAGCAGCTGAATAACCAGCACGCTCACGAATCTGCTTAACATATCCTACAGCCTCATCCAGATGGCCAGCACCTGCTGCAACCTCAGCAAGGTTCAGGAGAACCTCAGCATAACGGAGTTCAATCAACGGAGCAGCAGAATAGAATGGAGCAGCACCCTTGGTATCAAGAGCTACGTACTTATAAAGAGGAGAAGAATTAACATCCAAATCATCACTCTTCTTGCGTACATATACACCCTGACGACTCTTCAACAGGTTGTCTGCACCATAAGATTCACCACTCTCAGGGTTGCCGGCATCATTCATGCTGGTATACCATACATAGTTCCAAAGTACATAGTTGGCACCATCAGAAGGGTTGTTGGCATCACGCTCTGACGCATTACCATCGTAAGCCCAACGGAAGCCTGGGAAAGCGAAGGTACGGTAGAAACGCTTGTCACGATTCAGGAATGGAGTCACGTTATCCAAAGTCTTCTCTGAACGTGCCAACTTGGTATAAGTATCGCAACTTTCAGGAAGCTTACCGTCTGACATCGGGAACATATTAATCAGCATCTGAGAAGCATTCTTACCGCTACCACCTGTATTAGCCGGACGAATCTGACGCTCCCAGTTGTTGTTCTTCTGATTATCGAGACCATCACCTGTTACATTATTATATAAGGTAACGAACACAGCCTCAGGATTATTACCACCATCGGTAAACATCTTGGCAAAGGCAGAACCATTCACATTGTCATTGGCAGTATACAGGTGATAACCACACTTGTTGATACGCTCCAAATCGGACTTCATGGTTTCATAAGCAGTCTTCCAACGGTTTTCATCGTTTGCACGGTTGAAGAGAGGGCTACACCACAAAAGCATCAAACGACCCTTCAATGCCAACGCAGTACCAGTAGTTACACGGCCTTTCTCCGACCATCCCGAGCCATTCTCTGTCTTGGCAGCCAACATATCAGCAGCCTTGTTCAGGTCATCAAGAATAAACTCGTAAGTCTCCTTAGACGTAGCACGAGGAGTAACAGAACTTTCTACAGGATCCTGTGTTTCCTTAACCAGAGGCACACCGCCATACCACTTGAACAAGTTGTAATAGCACCATGCACGGAAGAAATATACCTGACCGAGCAATTCATTCTTCTGTTCCTCAGAAAGAGTGCTGCCGCTGATACCCTGGATTACATCATTGACATTACGGATTCTACCATATACAGATGCCTGGATATTGGACTGGTCGCCCATGAAGAAATCAGGAACCGAATTTGTGGTACTGGTAGAGCTCAGCTCAACCTGTGGGTCTACAAAAGAACTGAGACCACTGTATTCCTCAGTAGACTTACCAGCCTCATCCGCATTACCCATAGAAGGATACTTCCAGGTCAAATCGTTGGTTGTCGGCAAACACCAACTGTAAATATCGTTTACACGACCATCACATCCTTCATAATAGTTGTAGACGTCTTTATTTACATTGTCATAGTTCTTCTTTTCCTCCAGGAAGCTGTCACTACAAGAGCTGAAAGCCAAGGCTGAAACCAAACCAAGACTGAATAATTTTATTGTCGTTTTCATTGTTCTTTTCTTTTTAAAATTATATAAGTATCTCATTAGAATGAGAGATTCACACCCACAGTCCACTTACGGAGGTTAGGATAGCTTCCGTATGATCCCGACATAGGATTCATGAAGTTGTCTGGATATGGATTGTAGAAGTTGATGAGGTTCTGACCGGTAATATTGATACGGCAACTTTTGATGCCGATGCTACCCAACCAGCTCTTTGGCAAAGTATAAGCCAAGGTCAAGCGGTTCAGAGCCACACGTGCTGTACTTACTCTCCAAAAACTAGACGCAACAGCATTCACATCTGTATACTTCAGGTTAGGATAGTAAGCCTCACGGTTCTCCTTTACTACGAGATTACCTGAGCCATCATATACATCCTGATAAGCAAACATATTGTCTGGATTCCAGAATGAAGGCATATTGCAATACTCCAGATTACCAGTTGGCTTCAATGCTGCACCAGGAAGTGTGGTATAACCACCCCAGCTTGCACCAATCTGAGCTATCAGAGAAAGTCCCTTCCAGTCTGCACCCAAATTCATGGTCAAACCATAGAGGTTGCTGCTGCGGTGACCTAACTCTACCTGGTCGTTGTCTACATCTACGACACCATCAGGTCCGGCATAAGTACCTGTCTCAGGATCGTAAGCACCACGAACATCCTTATACATCAACATACCAGGGCGAACCTGGTCTTTGGTCAGACCCATATAAGTAGAGATGTTGTACTTCGTGAAGTATTCCTCAATATCCTGGAAGCTACGGAACATACCGATGCATTGCATACCCCAGAGACCTACGTCTGTACGATGTCCTGGAGTAATCTGACGATAGAGATAATCTGTAACCCAGTCCATATTCAACACCTTGTTATCAGACCAGCCTGTGTTGATACCGATGCGATACTTGAAGTCCTTACCGATTTTATCCTTCCATGTGACAGAGAGCTCACCACCCCATGAATCCATCTCACCGATGTTGGATGCAGCACTCTGTGTACCTACGGTAGAAGGAACAGTCTGCTTGATATTCATCAGCATCTCGCGGTTCTTCTCATAATAGTAATCGAAGGTTACAGCCAGACGGTTGTTGAGGAACTGGGCATCAATACCCACGTTGGTCTTGTAGTCTTTATCCCAATGAACATCTGTATTTACAGCAGAATTGTTCTTGTTGATAGTGATACGGTTGCCAGAATCCTTACCAGTCTCGAATACTGTACCACGGTTAGCATCCTGTGCATAAACCTGCATCCATTGCCATGCCGCTGTATTGTCTCGACCGGTCATACCCCAGGAAGCACGGAGCTTCAGGAAGTCAACTCCCTTCACCTTGTTGCGGAACCAGCTCTCCTCAGAGATTACCCAACCTGCAGAGAAAGCAGGGAAAGTTCCCCAGTAGTTCTTTGGAGCAAACTTGGTTGATGCATCAGAACGAACCAGAGCCTCGAAGAGATACTTGTTGGCGTATGCATAGTTGATACGGCCGATATATGAAAGGGTACCGCTCTCACTACGGGTAAACATAGTAGTCATCTCACCTGTTGCAGAGTTATACTGACCGGTAGTGAAAGGATATGGGGTCAAACGCTTTCCCTGCAAGTACTCACTCTCTGCCTCAGACTTTTCAATAGAGAACAGACCACCCAGATGATGCTGACCGAAATCGCGCTGATACTGGGCTGTGAAGTTCATCTGATAATTATCAGTACGAACCATGGTACGAGCCAGATAGTCACCATTATTGGTTGTCACACCATTGAAGTTAGACGCTGCCAGGTAATCGAAATCTGCATTATCGCCGCTGGTAGGAGTATAAAGGTGGTTACCGCTACCATAACGAGTCAACATCTGATAGAGGGTGAAGTTTGAACCATACTCATTACCCTTATCGGTATTAATACTCTTGGAATAAGAGAAGCGCAACTTCAATCCCTTCAGAATCTTGCTCCAACCGAAATCATAATTAAGGCTTCCGCTGATATTCAGGTTAGAATTCATGTTCTTGCGGTAGTCGCCATTATTCTGCAGAGTAGCAAAGTTATACTGCTGGTTCTGGTTCTTCTGTGTATTACTAGGACCATAAGCCAGGATATCATAGCCATTTACTGATTCTGGCATGTAAGTAGGACGGGTCAGAAGGAGGTTGTAGTCCTTCTCATCGCCAGATCCACCCACCTTTACCAATGGCTTTTCCTTTGTAGCATAGTCACCGCTAACAGTCAGATTAGCACCCAACCACTTGCTTACTTTTACATCGACACCGGCACGGTAGTTCCAACGGTTATAGTTGAGTTTACCGAGGTTACCATCCTGATCGAAGTAAGAGATACCTGCAAAATAGTTCACCTTATCGGTAGCACCACTTACGTTCACGCTGTGCTTCTGAGTCATACCTGTTTCCCAATACTTATCGAGCAAATCATAGTTCAGACTCTTCATTGCCTCCAACTCATCTGCCTGGAAAAGCGCAGTAGTCGCATTAAGAGAAGTATTGGTTGGGTCCTCAGCAGTAACAGCATTGTACAAACGACCATACTGATAAGCATTCAGCATCTTAGGACGAGAAAACTCATCGGTAAAACCGAAAGAACCGCTATAAGAGATGCGAGGTGCACCCATCTTACCCTTCTTGGTAGTAACGAGGATAACACCATTGGCAGCACGGGCACCATAAACGGCAGCAGAAGCATCCTTCAACACAGAGATACTCTCTACCTCTGAGGCATCCAGGTTGTTGAAAGCCTCAGCACCGAGGTTCTGGTAAGTGTTACCTACCTTTACATCGTTAGGATAGATATAACCATCGATAACGAAGAGAGGCTGCTGGGCTGTAGAACCAACTTCGCCCAATGAGTTGGTATCACGGATCATGATACGGGCATTCGCACCAGGACGGCTCTCACCACCACTTACGCTCAAACCATTAACCAGACCGTCCAAAGAAGAAGCCAAGCCACCATTAGCAAGGTCCTGGATTTCATCTGTTGGGATGTTGGCTACAGAACCAGTCAGGTGAGCCTTCTTCTGGGTACCGTAACCTACGACTACCACCTCCTGAAGAGTCTTGTCGTCAGCAACCAGCTTGATAGTACCACCATTGGTAGTAGCATCCCTAAAACCAATATAAGAAACGGTAACCTTGCCACCCTTAGGAACAGACAACTTATAGTTACCATCCATATCGGTAATCACAGCAGTCTTGGTACCGGCAACCTTTACGGTAGCACCGATAACAGGTTCACCGAGGTCATCGAGTACAGTACCCTGCACTACTTTATTTTGAGCCATTGCAGGCACAGCACAGGTAAGTGCCATACCAAAGGCCAATGTCTTTATATATTTACGTTTCATCTTGTTTCGAGATTAGATAGTTTAAATTATTTTCTCCAACGTGGATCACCGATTGTACTTGAAATCGCACCGGTAGCCTTGAAATTAAGCCCGAAGTTAGGCTGGGTGAAGTCGAGTTCCTTCTTGGTCTCTGCCTCAGCAAATCCAGCATCCTCTTCAGTAGCCAGCTTACCCTTATCGGTTCCATCTACTGAACTGCCGACACCCCAGACAGTATTCAGATTCTGGTGATATTCCAATTTACAGTTGCCCTGAATGAACTTCTGCAAACGGAAGCAGTCATAGAAGATGTTGTTATCATAAGTAATCACGTACTTATTGTTGTTAGGAGTATTGTTACCGAACTCCTTCTTGTCATATACACGGATAAAGGTATTATCCATCATGGTGCAAGAACCACCTGCTGTAGGGAAGACACGGTCCAAATCCTTATTGTTGAAACGGAACATACGATTCTTACTATTGCTTTCAATATTGTAGATAGTAGAGTTCTTGATGGTAATGCTCTTGATACCACCATACCAGAACTGACCGCCACTAGGAGCCTTGAAGCCATTAGAAAAGCCGCAGATGATAGCACCATTAGAGTTCTTCTTTCCGTCATTACGCATCTGAACCACGCTGTTCATCACACGTACATCAGCAATACCCCAAGAGCACTGGCCTACAGAGAAGAGTCCGTCGATGACATTCTTGAAGGCACAATCCTGAATGATAATTGGGTCTTGCAGGATATATACATCGGCAGGCTTACCACCATTCTTGCCAGCACCAACGCCCTGAGACTCTGCAGAGCAAGATGCAGGTGGCTCAGGAGACATCTCGATGATACCACCCTTATGAGTTGTGGCAGAGCAGTCGAAATTGATGAACTTCACCTTCAGCTGAGCTGAAGTATAGATGGCAGCACCTTCACCCATAGTAACCAAAGCATGGCTCAGTTTGTTACCACGAAGGGTCATCTTGTTGCCCTTGAAATCAATTGAGTTATTGCAGGTATAAGTACCACCTGCTTCCAACTCGAAAGCCTGCTCATTGTCTGAATCCTGCAACTTTTCTGCAATAAAATCAGAGATGTCAGAACCTGTAGGAATGGTCGTCGCTGGAACCAAAGTACTGTAAGACAAAACTGTTGCCTTATCAGCCTCAGTATTGTTCTTCGCTTCGTTTCCCAAGGTACGTACCTCAATCTTATAATTGGTATCTTCAGCTATCTTGAATTGGAAAGAAGTACCATCAATGGTATCACTCGCCACCTCCTCAGGATTGTCTGGATTATCCACATTATAAGCCTTACACTCGTAACCACCAGCGCCATAGACTACCTTCCATGATACTTGCAACTTATCTGAACCATCAGAAGCAGTAACTGTCTTTGTCGAGAGTTCTGGTGACTCAAGTTTCACTCCAGACACGCCGTCGTCAAACTTCTCTTTGTCATCAAAACCATCAACGGCACACGAACCCAAGAACATCGCTCCTACGGCAGCAAGTGCCAGAGAGAAGAGTCCTTTCCGCGCAATGAAATGATTTTTCTTCATAATTGTCTTTTTTTAGGTTTAACTATATTTTGATTTATTTCTTTACTAACACGATTTATACTTTCCTAATCATAAAAAAGTAGTTTACCAGTTATTCCCCGAAACTGTTACCACTCTTGAAATACCTGTTTTAGGTAAGCGATGTTTCTACCGAAATTATATTTCACGTCTCTTACCCTCTTTACATCACGGCTCCGCTCTACCACCAGCCAGCCGCTCCATTTCATCTTGTCAAGCGTCTTCCTGATTTTCGGAAGATTAATCTCCGGGTCTTCCTGAAGATTTACGCTATCAGTATTGGAAGCATGTATCTGGACGATACGCTGGGCACCCAACTTCCGGAGTTCCTTGCAGATATCACGATGATGATCGGCTGCATCCTGGAAATTGTAGTAGACCTTAATCTGACTGCTGCCTACTTTCTTCAGCAGTTTCTTATCAAACTTAGCTCCCATTCCGGTTCTGATACCGATGGTGATACCCTCCTGCTTTGCCATCTCACCGGCTGTGCGAAGGCGAGAAACCATCTGCAGGTATGCTGCACAGCCTTCCTGCTGCCAGTCTTTTCCGCTACCTCCGAGTGGAAGGAAAGCCACCTTGCTGCCAAAGAGTTTCATCGTCTGGAAACAATCTTTCAAAAGGTCTTGATAATTATCACGAGTCAGGAAACTCTGAGCGAAGAAGCCACTCATCGCCATAGAAGGAACAGCTACGTCATACTGACGGGCTGCAGCCTGAAACTTTTCTGCCTGTTGTGGTTCTCTAAGCTGATTATCAAATAACACGCGTTTACCCAATCCACCCATGTCAACCTCAACGCCATCTGCTCCTAATTCATGAGCCAGTTTAAACTCGCCCAGCTTCTGACGTTTCAGCATCATCCAGTCGCAAGCAGCTATCCTGTACCTAGGAGTTGCCGCCTGTGAGCATATTGGTAAAGTGCTCAACAACGTAAATAACAGAACCAATATAAACCTACTATGATAAGACAGTTGTTTCATTAGCCTTTTAGGTAAAAATGATTAGTCAACATTTAATTTGTTTGTTTCAATTGCCTAAAAGACGCACATTGGTTCACGCTGTAATCACCTTTTTTGAGATTTTTTATAAAAAACTTTATTTTTTTATTTCACTCTCCTGCTGCTGCGCTACATACTCTCTTGGCGACATGCCATATTTCTTACGGAAGCACTTGCCGAAATAGCCTACATCGGTGAAGCCGCAACAGTAGGCTACATCTGTGATACTCTGACCGGAATGCTTCAGCAATTCTACGGCATGACTCAGTCTGAAATCCTTCACCATATCGCTTGGCGAACAGCCCATCACAGCCTTCGTCTTCTTGAAGAAGGCTGAACGGCTCATGCCCAATTCCTGTGCCAGCATATCTATCTCGAAATCGGCATTGGTCAGGTTGGCTTCCATAAACCGGCGCACCTTGTCAGCAAACTGCTTATCCTGCTGTTCGGCATTAAACTTGCGCTTATACTCTGCCAGCTGGTTCTGGATGTAGATATTGTTCTTCAGCCGAATCTGATACTTCGCATAGCGGAAAGCATAGTAGCTGGCTACGGATATCAGAATGATGTAGATGAGATAAGCCCACCACGTAGCCCACCAGGGTGGAAGAATGGTGATGGTCAACTCTCTCGTGCTGTGAGAATCAGGATTGGTGGCATCCATTACCTCTACGATAAACTGATAGGTTCCCGACGGCACATTGGTATAGGAAGCCAGACGGTTCTTGCCGGCATAATGCCAGTCATGGTCGTAACCCTTCAGCTGGTAACGGTAGCTGATGCGCTCCGGATTGCAGAAATTCAGGGCAGCAAACTCCAGAGTGAACATCGACTGGGAATGACGCAGGGTGAGACGATCGGTATAAACCATCGATTTCTCCAAGATGGCTGGCTGATTGTAACTGCGGATATCGCGGTTGTTCACCTCTCCACCTATTATATATATAGGATATTGCAGACGGGTGGTATGGATACGTTCCGGCTGATAAGCAAGGATTCCTTCCTTGCACCCCAGCCATATCTCCCCATTCTGGATCAAAGCCGCAGAAGATTCCTCAAGCTGGACATCAGGGAAACCGTCGGAATTGTCGAAATGCTGGATGCGGTCTGATTGATAATCATAGCACGACAAGCCATCGGCATTTACCAGCCAAAGGCGTCCCATCTTATCCTCTAAAATCGAAATGATGACATCATTATGCAAACCTTCCTTTGCTCCCAAAGAAGTAAGGATAGGCAGATGCGTCACTTCATCAAAACCATCCAGACGACTCAGACCTCCACCAAAGGTACACATCCAAACCTGCCTGTTGTTATCCTTGTAAAGTCCGTAGATGTCACTATTGGCACGGGTATTGATATCGGTATTGCGATAAGTCTCGAAGCGCAAGTCGCCTACCGATTTGAAATCTGTCTTGAAAGACATCAGTCCGTCCATCGTTCCTACCCACATTCTCTGATGACTGTCCTCTACCAGGTTGCGGGCATCCATGTAGAGTCCGTAACCGGGATAGTTTTTCATACCATGATATTTATTATAGAAGCGCATCTTTCCGCCCTGTTCCTGCAGCAGATTGAGACCTCCATCCAGCGTAGCCACCCAGATGCGATGGTAGGAATCCTGACAGGTCATATAGACATTGTTGCCGCTGATGGAATAAGGATCCCGGGCATCATGACGGTAATGATCGATGCGATACCCTATTGGTCTGGAGGCATCGGGAGTCAGTTTTACCAATCCGTCTCCCTTGGTAGAGAGCCAGAGATTCTGCCTGTCATCACACATGGCATGATAAATGCTGCCGATTTGATGATGGGCATAATCGAACACCTGCTTCACCCTGCCCTGCATATCCAACAGATAAACATTCTTGCTGCGGGCACCCACCAGCACATCACCATTCTTCAACTGGCAGATGGCTTTCACTCCACTCTTATCACCATCCGGCAAAGGGATGACACGGAACTGGTTGGGGGTGAAACTGACACGGTAAATGCCATTATCAGCAGAAGTGAGCCACAACAGCCCATCCTTGTCCAGGTTCATGTTCAAGAAGTGGCTATCTGGCTTATGGTCTTGGAACTTAGGAAGGAAAGCCAGGTTAACGCCTTCCATCGTCTGCGGATCAATATAGATAATTTCGCCAGCACCGGAAAGATAGAAGTAACCATGATGAGAGGTGGCGATGAACTTAGGCTCCACCACCTTACCTACGCCCGAAACCGGATAACGGCGCTCCCATCCGGTCTTCGGATTACGGCACACCAGGGCGGTATGCGACTCATCCAACTGCCACACACATCCGTTCGGGGTATGATAAACAAAATGTTCCTTTGATTTACGGGCGAAATACTGCTGCCACATGCCGAGCGTCCACTTCCTGTTTTTCGCAGTAACAGGAACGGAATAAATCTGATAATCCTTTCCTACATAGTTGGCACGCGAAGCCTTCAGCTGTACCACATCCTGGCGCAACTGATAATTGAACGTATTGATATACTTCCGGGCATCTACCAGCGTCTGGATACGGATGCTTCCATCCTTTAATGTTTCTGCAAGAAGCAGGTTCTTATCTTTGGTGAGCAGGAGAATCTTACCGGTACCATCTGCCTGAATCTTGATGACCTGCAGATTACGGGCATAAGGTTTCAGTTCTTCATAGACATCTTCGAAACGTTCGGTCTGCTTGAAGAAGACGCTGAGTTTCCAGTCGAGCGTCTTGATCCAGAGATTGCCCAGAGCATCTTCTGCCAACCATTCTACCTTACGGGGTGGCTGGTCGGAAGAAGAGATGTAAGCATCAGAATAATTGGCAAAACGGGAACCGTCGAAACGGGATAAGCCGAACCAGGTTCCAAACCACAGGAAACTGTCTTCCGACTTCAGAGAACAGTATACGATGTCGTGAGGTAACCCTTCCTTCGTAGAATAATGAGCTACCTGCATATTGTTCTGTGCCATACCCAACAAGGCATAAAGCGAACAGAGAAGTATGGTAAAATATCGTTTCACGTATGCAAAAGTACAAAAAAGTCTTGAAATCTCCAATAATCTTTCTGTTTTTTGAAGATTTCAAGACGATAACGATTACGTAAAGGGAATCTTCTACATAGAACTCTCCGGTTACGCATTATTAATTATTGATACCGAAATCAGCCTGCTGGTCTTCTACCTCTTTCAGCATCTTTGCCTTCTGCTCGGGTGTAAACTCATGAGAAGAAGAAGAAGTGGCAGAAGAAGCATTCTGAACAGATGATGAAGTGGCAGACTTGGCAGTCTTTGTACCCATCATCATGGTTCCCTGATAAGCTACGCTCTCTATCTCCAGGTCGGCAGGAGTAGGAGCATGAGTACCCGGGAACTGAACCTCGGCATGAATCTTAATCTTGCCCGGCTTCATCGTGCTGCGCACCAGGATAGGAGCACTACCCCATTCTACAGCTCTCGGATTGGCATTGATGCTGGCATCACCAATGATTTCGCCCTCACCCTCCAGGGTAAAGCGGATATTCTCTTTAGCCAGACGGCGAACATGACCGTTATCATCGGTCACTTCGGCTACCACAACCACAAAGTCGCTGCCATCAGCCACCAGCGGTTTGCCCATCTCATCAACATAAAGACGGAGTTTGGTGCTGCGGCGGGAAGGCATGCGCTGGTCGGTACAAACCACCTTGCCATCCTTGTATCCCTCTGCTACCATCACTACCATCTGAGGAGATTTCTTCTTATAACTGTATTCGCGAGCCTCCCAAAAATCCCAGGCATTCTTGAATACCACAGGGGCATTAAAGGCGGCTGCCGTAGGATGAAGAACTGGCAAAGTATAGGTATGAGCACCCTGATAGGTGGTAAGACGAACGCTGTCACAATTAGAGAATACCGTCACATCGGCATCGCTGAACTGGGTCATCTCGTGAGCGATATGCACAAATGGCTGGTCGCTGCGCTGTGACTCAAACATATAATAAGCAGTCTTCTTCTGTCGGAATGCATCATAGATACCGCCCCAGTAAGGATCTGGATGATAGCCGCGCTGATGATCGAAAGGATGCCATTGGCAACCACCGATAAACTGTCCCGGTGTGTGCATCTCCTCTGTTGTCTTTGCCAGAGAATAAGCCTGGGTCAGCATCGGTTTCTCACCCCAGCTGCGGCTGGCACGGTTCAGGTTGTTATGCGCATACCAGTCATCCACATACTCACCAAACTCTCGGGTAAAGACACACTGGCTGATGCCGCTCATATCCATATCCGGCCATCCGTAAACCACATCATAATTTTCCTTGACACCTGCCGAATTCCAGTCGGCAACAGCCACAGGACGGTATGGATAAGGATACTCATCCTTGGTCAACTGCAGCGACTTCAGGGCGAAATCCTTAGGATAGCGGGTCTCATTCAGGATAGGCTCCCACATAAGAACCGAAGGATGGTTGCGGTCACGACGGATGATTTCACGGGTATTCTGGAACACACGCTCGGCAAATTGAGGGTCCTTGTTCCAATACTGCCAGCCCGGTGTAGCCACGATGATGAAGATTCCGAGTTCATCGCAGGCATCCATGAACGACGGGTCCTGAGGATAGTGGGCAGTACGGATGATGTTGAAACCGGCATTCTTCAGACGGAGCACATCTCTCCATTGCTGACTGTTGGGAAGTGCATTGCCCACATAAGCAAAATCCTGATGACGGTTGGCACCGATAAACTGACGGTATTTCTTGCCGTTGAGCCAGAAACCTTCCTTGCCACGGAACTCGAAGCTGCGGATACCTAACTTGGTCTTTCCGCCGTCCAATACCTGCTTACCATCCTTGATGCGGGTAACCACACTATATAAATAAGGTGTCTCCGGCGACCAGAGATGCGGATTCCTGACAGAGAACATCTGTCTGACGGTCTGATGTGCATCGCCAGCTGCCAGGAGCACATTCTGCGAAATGGTCTTGAGCACCTTGCCCGAAGCATCCAGCAGACTCTGCTCCACCTTCACCTTGCGTGCCTTTCCGCCCACATTCTGCAAGTCGACATCAACAAACACCTTCGCCTGCTTCTCTGAAATATCCGAGAAATGAACGAAGATGCCGGCATCACGGCGGTCGGCTTCAATCACGTTGGTGATAGAAATCTCCTTCTTATTGATAAGCCATACATCGCGATAGATACCACCATGATAAGCAAAGTCGAGTGTATACTGCGGTTTGCCAGGAGGATAACTCTTGTCATTAGAGTTGTCAGCCATCACAGCCACCACACACTTATCGCCCTTCTTCAGTCCCTGCTCTTTCAGGTTGACGATAACAGGCAGGTAACCGCCGAAGTGCTCCTTAGCCAGTTTGCCGTTCACATAAATCTTCTGCTTGCCCATTATTGCCTCGAAATAGATTTCAGAGCGATTGCCCGGCACGATAAAGGTTTTGCGATACCAGGCTATACCCTGATAGTTGCGGCAACCCGAAGCCTCAGCAGGTTCCAGTTTCACACTATGAGGGGTAGAAACTACCCCCCAGCTTGTATCATCATAGTCGGCACGTTCTGCGCCCAGCACATCACCCAGATGGAACCGCCAGTTGGGATTGAAATTCCACACCTCGCGTCCCTGGTTGCTGACAGGAAACAAACCCGCCACCGATGTATCATCGTAAGCCGATGCCTTTGCCGAGCCTGCGCCCAGCAAAAGCATCATAGCCATCAATATGTAATATCTCATCTATAAACTATTAACTATAAACTATTAACTATAAACTATTACTTCACTTCCCAATCGTCGGTACGGAAAGAGCTGACAGGCAGACCATCGTGGAAAAGGTCGCCCACAACCCAGTTTTTGAACGCATAGCGCACAGCCACAGGTTTCTTCACGTCCTCACTCTTTACATAAACCTTGTTGCGTGAAATCCAAGCCTGTGCCTTGTGGAATACCTGGTCTTCGCCGGCAATCTCGAAGTTGTCGCTCTTAGGACCATTGTTGAAGTAAACCCACTCCTTGCTGCGGTCGAAGCTGACTACAGCGGTATCGCCCTTGAACTCAACACTCTTGTAGACAGCGAAATCAGGCAATCCCTTCTGACCATAAGTATTGGCAAGAGAAAGCAGAGCCAGACGCTCGCCCACCTCCTTCTTCTTACGTGGATGGATGCCATACTCCAGACCGGCATCAAGCAATACAGCCATACGGCAGTTGCTGATGCGCTTCTCTGCCTCCATCTGCTTTTCACGAAGCAGGGCACTGTTGTTTTTCCATTTTATCAGACTATAATCGTAGGGTGCAATCTGACAATAATAGAACGGAAAAATCCCCTGCTTCCATTCCTTGCGCCAACTGTTTACCAGGGTCTGCATCTGGTCGGCATAAGTAGCATAGCGATTGCAGTTATCCTCACCCTGATACCAGATAACACCCTTCATAGTGTAACCGATGAGCGGATGGAGCATACCATTATAGAGAGCCGAAGGACAGCGCTGCTGATATTTCTTCACATCAGCCTCATTCCAAGGTGTATGAAGTTTAGGGAATGCCTTGAGCCAATCGCTCTTGATGAGATTGCCGTTGATCCATGCCTCACAGGCACTACCGCCCCAGGAAGTAACAATCAGACCTACTGGTACACCCAGCGATTGGCGCAACGTCTTACCATAATAATAAGCAGCAGCACTAAACTCACGAACGCTTGCAGCATCAGCTTCCTTCCAGTCGCCAGCCACCGTATCAACAGGATGCAACTGGGCATTGCGCTGAACCGTAAAAAGGCGCAACTGCTGGTCTTTACACAGCATCAGTTCTTCAGGAGTGCCCGCAACAGGCTGTGCCTTGAATCCCTTCATCGGCATCTCCATGTTACTCTGACCCGAACAGATCCAGACCTCACCAATCAGGATATTGTGAAATTTCAGTTCCTTTCCATCGCTCAGACTCAGTTCATAAGGGCCGCCAGCCTGAGGCGTTTCTATCTTCATCGCCCATTTTCCCTGGGCATCGGCTTGAGTCTTATAGGTCTTGCCGTTCCAGGAAGCACGCACTTTTACCACCTTGTTGGCATCAGCAGTACCCCAGAGGTTGCATTCCGTCTGCTGTTGTAATACCATATTGTCGCCAAAGATCTTTGGCAGTTTCACTTCTGCCTGCGCTGCCAGAGTCATGGCAAGCAGCAGAGCTGAACATAACAGTTTCTTCATTTTATTCAATGTATTCAATGTTAAATGTTAAGTGTTAAATGTTAAATGAGCAGTCTTGCTATGAACTATTAACTATCAACTATTAACTATAAACTATAAACTAATACACGATGTTAATCGTGGAGAGTAATCCGGCAGGCAGAAGCGCCTTGCTCTTGGTGCGATATTTGGCATTGGTCCAGATTCCCTTAAACGGAGCCTTTCCCTCGCCAGCACCCTGCAGCGCATTGTGCCAGGTATTGGCTACAACAATCTGTATTTCGTTGCTGCCATTCTTCAGGTCGCGCTTCGGAACATACACCTCGTAAGGAGCTGTCCAGGCATAACCATATTGCTTGCCGTTGACCAGCACACGTGCCACATCACCAATCTTGCCCAACTGGATTTTGATGAATCCGTCATTAGAAGGAGCCGTCTTCGTTTTCTCGGCTGGAACTTCCATTTTCTCTTCTGCTGAAACCGGAACAGAATCGCCCCATTCAAAAGAAGAGGTAAAGGTTACGTGACCGCTGTAGTACTTCATCTTCTCATCTGCCGACTTCGACCAGTCGAAAGGAAGCGTAACGGTGGTATCTTTGCGGATATCATCGAAATGAACCTTCCACTTATCGGCTACAGCCAGCACAGAAGGATAGTTTTCTGTAAAACCTGCACCTTCTTCTTCAACCAGTTTATGACCTGTCTGACTGATAACCTGCATGTCTTCCTTGTTCGAGAGGATAACGAAAGCGGAACCATAAGCAGGCAGACTCAATTTCACAATCTGGCGGATTTTGGAAGTTCTGGTACGGAAGGTTGCCGTAATCTGGCGTTCCTTATCCTCCTGGTTAGTCAGGAAATAGATGTCCTTTCTGCCTGTTGCCTCCAACACACAGCGGTGAGCATAATCCATATTCTCGGGCAGAACGACATCCGGTTCGATGCCATACTGAGAGAAGTCCTTTGCCTGATAAGGCTTGTCGATGATAATGATGCCTTCCTCGCGCAACTCCTCTATCTTCGCCTTTACCTCGGCAGACAGGGTATTTGCCGGCTGCGGAACCACCAGGATGCGGTAGTCCTGGTTTCCTGGCAACTTGCCCTTCGGACTGTATTCGAAATTCCATTTCAGCAAGGCATCCTTATTCATCGAATCATATTTGTAGCCATGCAGGGCATTGCACCAGTCTTTCAGATCGAGAATATTCGCCGAATGAGTTACTCCCACAGGCGATTCTTCCATCGGAATGCCCACATTAGCCATACGTTTCTGTTCACTAGCCACCCGTTCTGCGCCAAACACACCCGGAAGCATCGGAACGAGTTTATCCGGAGTAAGCGAACGGCTCGGAATCTCTTCGCCTGTAAACACGGCGATGTCTACCACCGGTCTGCCCTGCTGCAGATAATTCTGACACAGGGTGATGTAATCCACAAAACCGCGTGCCTCAGGATACCAGGTATTGTCGCGCTGGAAGAAGAGACCGATGCCATCAAGCGTCATACCAGGCTTGCGGTCCATCCAAGGATTATGGGCAGTTACATGGAAGAAGAGTTTGTTCATGCCAAGCGCCAGATTGCGGTCAAGCATCGGCTTGAGCATGGCTGGTGTCTCATTCCATACACCACGAACCTCGGTGAATCCCTCTGCCTGAACGATGTTCTTATTATAAATATGTGCACCGCTCACGGCATCGAGCATGTCGTTGGGTTTATCGTGAGTAGGCGAATTGAGCCAGTATTCTCCCATTGGATTGTCGGCATACTGATAATGCTGCAGACCATCGGCAGGGAAGGTTGGTGCAATACTCTCGTGAGATACTTCTATATCCTGTTCATGAGCCAGATCGGTAAAGGTCTTGAAGAACTTCTCGTTTACCAGGTCATTGATGGTGAGACGGATATCCTTCAGTACCTGTTCGTATCTGGAAGCCGACTCCATCGGAACACCTGCCATAATCGGGAGGTATGGGATGAGGTCGTAACCGCGGCGTGCCTTGAACTCCTCGGCAAACTGATAGCCCCAGTTCTGACTGCCACACTCCCAGGAGTCGATGTGCAGATACTTCACCACATCGCTGTGCGGACGGTTCAGGAACAATGCATACCAGGAATTGAAAAGTTTCCTGACGGCTGCCGGTGAGAACTTATCCACTTCGAGTCCCTTACCGGTTCCGGCTGTTGCATTGGTCTGTCCTGTTGAGGTATGTCCCATTCGCAACAGGCGCCAGGTGCCCTTAGGCAACTTATTCATCAGGTTGCCGTTCACCATGACACCCATCACCATTCCATTTTCCAGTTTCAAAGGCAGTACATCTGCCATCGCCACGGTCTCGCTCTTAGCTGCCGCATCGGTTTCGATACGCCATACGGCACCCGTTTTTCCCTCATACTGGTTAATCATCGGCTGATTGCTCAAGATGATATTCTCCAGTTTCAGCAGCGGTTTCCATTTAGCTGCATCCAGGTCTTCTGCTCCCGGCTCTGTACCTTCCGGCGTCCATGAGAATCGGAAATAGCGGGCGGTGGTAGTCGGCAAACTAAAGGTATAATCACACATCGTGTTCTGCCAACCCTGACGGGGAGGCACCAACTGCTTGATATCTATGAAGTTGATGCCGTCATCAGAAGCCTGTACCAGGAGGCGCTGCGACTGGATGTTGTTGCCGTTAGGCACCACACGCATGCTGCGCACCGTGACGGGTTTATGAAACGAATAGATGATAGAGGCAGGTTTCGCTGCCAGATAATAGCCCTTGGCGGTAGAAACAGCCTCGGTATATTCTATCTTCTCCGGTTTGAAGAGTTGGGGTTTCTCCTTGCATCGGATGGCAAAAGCCGCGATGTCCTGATAATATCCACCCTCGCTTCCAGCAGGCTGCAACTTCCCGTCCTTATAACTTTCGGGTTGCCACATCTGCATGCCTTCTATCTTCTTACCGCCACCCACAATGGTATCGGTCCATACCACCTTCTGCATCGATTCGGCAGGAAGGATAGACGGATTGCCTGCCAGGGCGAAACCGTCGCAGATATGAATGCCCATGTCAAGGCCCAGGGAGTCGGCTTGCTGGAAAGAGTAATCCACCATCTCCCAGAACTTAGGTGACAACTGTGCCGCCTCGCCCTGATACTCCGGACGTTCGCTGACACCACGGATTGGCATCAGATAGGTACCGCCCAAACCAACATTCTTCATACCGACCAGATCGGCATGAATACCAGCCTTGGAAACGGCGCCATACATCCAGTACCAGAAGGTCCAGGGCTTAGCCTCGTCATTATGAGCCATTGTCGACGCTACCAGAAGCGCCGACAATGCCATCACCGTATATCGTTTTTTCTTATTCATAACAGTTCATAACAGTTAAAAGTTAACAGTTTAAAGTTAACAGTTCAAAGCTCAAAGTTCAAAGTAAACACAGTCTTACCCTTACCGTTCAGCCATTTTGGCAGGGCTGAAGGTCCGTTGAGGTCGGTGGTATTTACCTTGTTTCTTACTGAAGGTATCACCTTGAAGACTGCCAGACCGGTTTGTGGCAAGGTATAGAGCAGACCATCTCTACCATCACGAGGGGTATAAACGCCCATGTGCTCATCGGCAGTCAGACCAGAGAAGCCGATCTTTCCTTCATCAGTCTTGAACTGCATCCACTTCACGTTGGCAAAGTAGCCTTTAAACTCTGGATAATCCCAGCTTTCGGCTGGAATCGGGTCATTATAGTCGTTCTGCCAATAGCCGTATTGCGGACCCTGTTCGCGGTTCTGCCAAACCCGGTAAGGACCATTGCCCACCCAAGCCTTGCTGCGAACCTTGCTTTCCGGATAGTCGAAAGCCATGCCCATCATATCTACTACGCCACCGAAATTGTAATGACAGGTTACAGCCACCGAACCGTCAGAAAGGAACTGCCAGTCTACCTCATCGAGTGAGCCATGCTGATATGTAGCCACCAGCTTTGCCTCCGCTTCCTTCCATTCGAAACCGGCAAAAGCGCCCTGGTCAACAAACTCGGTATAGAGTGTCTTTTTCTTCTCAGCCTCTTTATCGTCGTGATTATAGAACTGGTCCAGACTGCGGTCGCTTCTTCTGGCAGCCATGAACCGAGGTCCGTTGCTCAGCGAGATTGCCTTGCTGCCAACCTCAACACCCATCAGTCTGCCATCTTTCTTGGCAAAGCGATAAGTTCTGCCACCCGCCTTCACTTCTACAGCATCAGCCTGGTCAGCATAAGCAGCAGATGAAGCACTTGAAGTACTTGGAGCACTTGAATTTTTCACGCTTCGTTCTTCACTCTTCACTCCCCTGCTCCATATCATGATTTCCTCACCTTCATGGTTCACAGCCTTGATTTCTACCGCATCAGCATTCGCCATCATCGGTATCTTCACCTGGGTTTCCTTGCCCGGAGCTACATCAGGAGAAGAGAGATTGCCCTGCTTCAACACCTTGACCTGAGTGCTGCCCATCGCTGGCATCTGCAACAGACGATAAGAGAAGCGGCAATCCTTCAGATTCACGAAGTTATACTGATTAGATAAGGTGAGTTCACCTTTCTCCACATCATTCCAAGTCAACTGTACCGGGCACCATACCTCTTTAATCGTATAGTAAGAGCCTTCCTTCTCGGCATGAGGACCCACGATACCATCGGCTCCGAAGTTACCCATACAGTCTACATAATTGTTCTTGTCGGTACGCACCACACCCTGGTCCATCAAATCCCAGAGGAATCCGCCGGCACAGCGAGGGTTTGCCATCATCATGTCCCAGTAATCCTTCAGTCCTGCTCCATGTCCGCCGTCATACAGACCATGCAGGAACTCGGTAGGCATAAAGATTTCCTTCTGTCGCATATACTCCTGGGTCTCGCCATAAGAGCGGTAATGCTTGGTTTCAAAGCCGTTGCGGTTAGCCCAAGGATAGAGTACCACGCGTTTCTGCTTATCCCAGAGAGCGAAGTCTGGCTCAAGTTCGTAGTTGAAACCACCCTCGTTACCGTTGCTCCAAAAGATGATGCTAGGATGATTCTCATCACGGGTAATCATCTCCTTCACCAGCTGCTTGCCCACGATGGTAGGATGTGCCCAGTGCCATCCGCTCAACTCACATTCCACATAGAGACCGAGCGAATCGCAAGCCTCCAAGAACTCCGGATCGGCAGGATAATGACTCAATCTCACGGCATTCATGTTCATGCTCTTGATGAGTTTCACATCCTCTATATTCTTCGCCTTGCTCAGCGTTCTACCGGTCTCCGGACGGAAGCTGTGACGGTTCACGCCTTTGAAGATAACTTTCTGACCATTGATATAAACGCCATCGCTGGCACGGTATTCGATGGTGCGGAAGCCGAACTTCTGACGTTCTCTGTGGAGCGTCTTGCCTGCTGCATCCTGGAGTGTGAAGACGGCAGTATAGAGATGCGGAGTCTCGGCAGTCCACTGCTTAGGTGCTTTTGCCTGGAAGTCGACATGCGCCTCATCGCTGTTTCTGGCATCAGCCACGTTCGATGCCACCACCTTTCCTTTCTCATCCAGAATCTCAGTCTTCACCTTCGCACCCTTGATAGCACGGTTCAGGTAGCAATCTGCCATAAAATGACCATCACCCTTGGCATCAATCGCCACACGGTTGATGTTCTGAGCAGGTTTTGCCACGATAAATACAGGACGGAAGATGCCACCGAAGTTCCAGTAGTCAGCACGGCGCTCCGCCATGTTCACCTGACTGTTGCTGCTTTCCTTGCTCACCTCCACTTCGAGTCTGTTCTTATGTTTTCCGAAGAAGATGCGGTCGCTCACATCATAAGTAAAGCGATAGAAACCGCCCTGATGCAAGCCGTTTCCCGCCTTTCTGCCGTTGATGGTCACCTTGGCATCAGTCATCACGGCTTCGAAGACGAGTTCTATCTGTTTGCCCTCCCACTCCTGTGGCAGCGTAAACTCATATTTATATTTTCCTTTTTCGTCAGCAATACCTTCCGGAGTAGCCTTTCCGTAGAATCGCATGCCATACTGATAGGTACCGAATCCCTGCAGTTCCCAGCAGGAAGGCACACCAATCTTGGTCCACTTGCCGGCATTTCTACCACCTGTGCAGTAGAAGTCCCAGTTCACCATATCATCACATCCATGTCCCGAGAGGTACTGGCGCTGTGTATCAATACTAGCCTGTGCGGCAGCAGTCATCGCCATCGCCCCCAAAGCTATTATTAAAAACGTTTGTTTTAGATACATATTGTTTATTCCGTATTTGTTTATATTCATTTTGTTATTCATCAATAAAGACTCATAAACACAGATTTTGTAACTATTTAGCAAATCGGAAATACGCCTATAAGCTGCGAAAATATATCAAAAATCATCAACTTTCGCAGATTATAGAGCTAATTCAGCCACAGCTTCATCAGTTGGTCATCAATATAGTACGTACCCAACGAAGTAGATACCAGATGATACTCCAGCAATTTCTTGATGGCAGACTGAACGCTGCTGGCAGAGCGTAGATTATGCCGTTTTACAAAAACAGTGGAAGTAATCTGCTTGGCAATGCCATCCTTGGCTATCGCATAGAGCAATTCCTTCTGAGGGAGCGTGAGACGCGACAAGATTTCACTAAACTTACGGTCGTTGTCCAATATCATCATGTGGATGATGGCTTCCGCCATCGCCTTGTCAGCCTTGCCCTTTACATCCGTCTGGTTGAAAGCTTCATGAAACACCTTCTGCATATAATACGTATTTCCTCCGAACGTATCATAGACATCACGCACAGCCTCTTCCTCCACGTCCTTCCCAAACCTGGCAAACAAACTTTTCGCAAATTCCAAATACTTATCGTATGGTATCACCTCCAAGTTCATCATGTCGGCACTATTGTAGAATGGATGCGCCTTTTCGGAGAACATCTTCGTAATGAGATGGCGCTCGCTACCAGAGAATATGAAGTTGGCATTGCTGCACTTCTGCACATAAGTGCGTAAGATTGCTTCCATGTTCTTCTCTGGATAATAGCCAATCTGCTGGAACTCGTCTATCGCCACGATACATTTCTTGTCGGCATGCTCCAAACAGGCAAATATCTCATCCAGGGTATAGAGCGGATTGGAGATATCACCTAGCGAAAGGTTAAAGGTCGGCGTGTTCGAGATGGGGTCATAGCCGAAACACCCATTGATAGATTTCAATGTGCTGACCACCATCTTAAGCATCTTCTGACTGCGATGAGCCGCCTGTTCGAAAACAGCCTTACCTAGTTCGAAGGCAAACTCCTGGATGCTCGAAGTACGGAGTATGTCGATGGAAATGGCGATAAAATCATTCTTGACCATCGGCGAGTCGAGACAAAAGTCGATAAGCTTACTTTTGCCCACACGCCGTGCAGCCATCAACACAATATTTTCACCCGAAGTTACCTTTCGGATGATTTTCTCTGCCTCTACGTCTCTGTCGCAGAAGTACTCTGGCTTAATCTTGCCTGTGATAATAAAAGGATTCTCCATACTCTTTACCTAACTAAATCATTGGTTATGGCGGCAAAGATAATAAGATTTCTCGAATTATGCAAATTAAATTATGCAAATTGCATAATGCAAAACAAATAATTCGAGATAAGCTGCGAAAATATATCAAAAAACATCAACTTTCGCAGATGATAAAACTAAACTTGTCGGAAAAGAACTTTTACGCACCTTTTCCGACAAGTTATTAATTTACCTCAAAACGGCATCCCCAAATACCTGATGCCTCATAGTATTCTCATCTTGAAATGCAGGGTATAACTGCGAGTTTTGTCGATGGCATATTTCTTCAATACACCAGGTCCGCAACTGCTGTTACCCAAGCCCAGAACGGCACAATCGAGACTGAGATAGGTGTAGCGCAGGTTAGGATTACCAGACTGCTTCAGTTCGAAATCGTGCCGGGCGGCATAGAGGTCTGCCACGCTGTATGGCAAGGCTGAGAAACTCAAAGGCGTATCGCCGACTGCGATAACCTGCAGGGCATTCTTACCATTCTTGTTGGTCAGTTCGATGTATGAACAGTCCTCATGGTTGCCGTTGTCCTGCGGACGGGGATAGTGGGTAAACTGATCCTCCACGCTACTCTCGTACCATCCTATCGGACAAGACTGCTTGCGGTCAGGATAATTCTCCCAAGGTCCCCTGCCATACCATTTCACCTGATCGTAAGCCACTCTTGGCAGCTTCATCATCAGGCCCAGTCGAGGAAGTTCAGGCAGATTGCCCTCAAAACTATAGGTAGCCTTCACATCGACGAAGCCGTCCTGCTGAGGAGCTACCTCTAAACGGAGACGGATATTACCGCCAGACTTAGCCGATGCCGAAGAACCAGCCTTATCTGATGCCCCATCCTCACCATAATGATATACATACTCCCCATCCTTCAGCGGGATAGCAGAGAGCGTGCTGTCGAGATGAGTCTTCTTCCAATCCTTCGCTATCCAGTTGCCGAAACTCTTGTCGTTGTCGGTTGGCGCACGGAAGAACTGAGGAATCACGGAAATATTGCGTGCCAGCAACTCGGCAGTTGACAGAGTTGCCAAACGGCGGGAAGACTTGTATCGCTTCATGGCATCCGCAGCCAGTTTCCAGCCAGCTTCATACAAGTTATCGCTGAGGGCTATCTGTTCCCTTCCTACCTCTACTCCCTGCTGGGAAATAACTGAGATATTCAATCGGGAATCCGTATTTTTATACGCTTTGAAATCATGCAAGCTGCATAACTTTGCACTATCACCCGGCTGTACTGAAGGCATTTTCAGCACACTCTCCTGACCGACAACCCCATTTTTCGTCACCTGATACTGGCAACTGAAGCCCTCCAGCGAGAGATGAGAATGATGATTCTTCACCCAGACCTCATCCCCTTTCTGAGTTATCCACACCGGTGCATAAACATGCTTTACCTCCTGATACTTAGCCGATACCGAGCGGTCGGAGAAGACCACGCCGTTCAGACAGAAGGCTTTAAGATTAGGCTTATCACCGAAATCACCGCCATAGAGCACGTGGTTGGTTCCCGGAGCATAGATACCCTGGTCAACCCAGTCCCAGATAAAGCCGCCAGCCATGCGGGGATGACTGTATATCTCCTCCCAATATTCCTTGAAATTACCCAGCGCATTACCCATACAATGGGCATATTCACTGGTAAGCACAGGACGATTATCGTTCTTTCTCATCGCAATATCCAGCAGATGTTCCCATCGGGCATTCTCCGCTCTCTCCTTGTCAGAACCTTCGGGAACGCCCGGATTCAGATACTCAGCCTTTACACGGGGATAGAAACGGCTCAAGACATCCACACAGTCCGGGTCAGTCTCATCAAAGTCCTGCTCGTTCAAGCCCTTCGCTGGCTGATAAGGCGTCTGAGCACCTTCATAATGTACCAGTCTCGTTGGGTCGAAGGTATGAAGCCAGCCTGCCATGGCTGCATGATTGGCACCGAAACCGCTCTCGTTGCCCAGGCTCCAGAAGATGATGCTCGGGTGGTTCTTGTCTCTCTCTGCCATTCTCACGGCTCTGTCCAGAAAGGCGGCATTCCAGTCGGGAGTAGAGGTGAGCGTACCACGGAGTCCGTGGGTCTCGCAATCTGCCTCGTCCATCACATAGATGCCGGCGCTGTCGCACAGCTCATACCAGCGTGAAACATTCGGATAATGACTGGTTCTGACGGCATTCACGTTCGCCTGCTTCATCAGTAGGATATCGCGCTGCATCATCTCCTCGGTCATCACTCGTGCCAACTTCGGATCATGCTCATGCCGGTTCACGCCACGCAGTTTGATAGGTTTTCCGTTCACCATCAACTGTCCGTTTTCTACCGAAACCCATCTGAATCCGATGCGCTGCTGCACCTGTTCCACCACACTTCCCTGCTTGTCGAGAAGTGCCAGTTTCAGGGTATATAAATAAGGTGTCTCAGCAGTCCAGGCATGCGGTTTTTCCACTACTCCCTCCATACGTTCGAATTTTCTTCCACCTCGCTGCGGATACCATTCGTTCATCAGGGCTGCCTTATGATTCAGGTCGAGAATCTCGTCGGCAGAAGCCTGCAGAGAAGCCTCCAGTCTGTCAGTTCCCGGCAGTTTCAGCATCACGCCTTTATCTTCAGCATCCTCCAGCCACGCCATCAGCCGGTAACCTTCTCCCTTCTCGCCTGCTGCCACCGCCAGTTGCGGATTGATCTGCAGAGTGAAATCACAAGGAGAGGATGTAGCGGAAGAGAGCTGCGGCAGGGTGCGAACGGCGAAATCACGGATGCGGACATTCGGTGTGGAATAGAGCCACACATCACGGTGGATGCCACCGAAGCGCCAGAAGTCCTGATCTTCCAGATAACTGCCGTCGCTATACTTGTAAACCTCCACGGCTATCTCGTTCTTGCCAGCCTTCAGATAAGGAGTCACATTAAATTCGCTCGGCTCCATCGAACCCTGCGAATAACCCACCTTCTCGCCGTTCACCCATACATAGAATGCGCTCATCACGCCCTCGAAACGCAGGAAGGTTTGACGGTCCTGGCGGAACAGCAGCGAGTTTGCCTTCAGCTGGAAGGTACGTTTATATTGTCCGGTAGGATTGCGTTCCTCGTAGGTGGTCCAGTCCTTCTTGGGTGTAGTCATCACATAAGGAGGATTGATTTTAAAGGGATAACCTGCTGATATATAGATAGGTGTACCATATCCATTCACCTCCCAGTTGGCTGGTACCGCGAGCGATTTCCAGCCCTTGCAGCTATAGTCAGTACGATAGAAATCCACGATTCGTTCCTCCGGCGTCTTCGTCCATCTGAACTTCCATTCACCGTTGAGCGACATCTGGCTATCTCCCTTCTTTGCCTGATAAGGCATGAATGCAGCCCGTGCCGGTTCCCGGTTGATGGAAAGCACATGCTGGTCTTCCCAGTCATGGTGCTCTGCAGCAGCTGAAGCCTGAGGTGCAAGGATTGGCAAAACCATCCCAGCCATCATGATCATGATTTTCCGTTTGTTCATCATATTATTTATTTTTTAAACAGTTTACCAGTTTATCGTTTTTGTCCATACAATAAAGACGCCCCACCCCATTTTTTGTAACTGAAAAAGAGTACTTTTTAGATTTACCGTCACTCGCACGCGCACACGTAACAATGTTTTTTCACGAAAAAAGTCTCAAAGTCTCATTTTCCCAGGTAAATATCAGTTTATATATTTGATATCTAACTATTTATAAAAATGATACTTTTCAGAAAAAGCAAGAGAAATCTCATCGAAGTATCATAAAATAGGGAGAAGTATCATAAAAACAGGCAAGCATCATACAAAACAAGCGAAACTGCATACAAAACAAGCGAAATATCGAACGAAATGCATCAATTATGCCCACGTACGTGGTTACTCATACCCACGTACATGGGTACGGATGACCACGTACGTGGGTACGAGTGACCAAAACGAGGGGTATCCATGCCCAAAGCCTTGGGCAACAATACCCCACATAGTTGGACACAAATGCCCAAAGGCTTAGGCAAGTCTGGGCATATAAAGACAGGCTTCTTTGTTATAATGTTCGCCCTTGAAATACAGTACTCGTGTGAAGAGGTAGTATGACTCCATTGAGGGTGAGCCTACGAGAGTTGAAGTTAGGCAGAATCTCCACGCTGGCTTCATGGCTTCCCTTATACATGGTAATCCAGATTTGGGCAGAAATACCAATACCGGTAACACTCATACTTACTTGTGTAGTCCCTTTCTTGTCCGTTTGAATCTTGTATCCACTTATGTTTCCCTGAACCGTAACTCCACCAATGCCATTAGGTCCGGAGAAGGGAACATTGAAGGCAACCTGCACAACAGCATCATCCTTATTGACGGAGACGAAATTGGTGTTGGAATTAACATAGGCAATCTGCCCATACGGGAAAACTACCTTGTCAGCTTCAAAGGTAAAGGTAGTATCCTTAATTGCATCCAATGCTTCATCCCAATACACACTATCTATCCGGTTTTGCAAGTCACGCTGATCTTTCCAGAGGGCTTTCTGACGTGACTTAAGATCATTGACCAACTGCTCGTTGGCCTTGTTTTTTCCCCATTGATACATATCATCTGACTGGCTTGACTGCGCACAGGCAAAGGCTGACATCAGACAGAAAACAAGTGAAATAAATATTCTTATCATCTTAGATCCTTTCCTATATTAAATTCATAAATTCAAAAAAGGGCCGGCCCCTATTATCAGGACTAGCCCCTCAGTTTTAATTATTTTCCCGATGTAATCAATGTCATCTTGAAAGCTGATAGCACTTAAAAAAATATTACTTAACCTCAATGTGCTTAACATCATCTTTCTTCTCCTCCTTGGCAGTCTTAGGAATCTCAATCTTCAAGACACCATCACTGACCTCAGCAGAAATCTTCTCCTGATCAGCATCCTCTGGCAAAGCGTAGCTCTGAGAGTAGCTGCTGTAAGAGAACTCACGACGTAAGTAATGCTCTTCCTTCTTCTCATCCTTGTTCTCGATGGATACATTCAGATAGCCATCCTTGTCGATGTTCATCTTGACCATATCTTTCTTCAAACCAGGAGCTGCAACCTCCATTGTATAAGCTGTAGCACTTTCCTTGACGTTGACTGCAGGAGCTGTCGCGTTCATGTGTGGCATCAAGCTTGTATTAAAGAAGTTGTCATTAAACCAACTGTCCAACCAATTTGAAACACTGTTATTTCTACGAGCTAACAACATAATGTAAAACCTCCAAATTCTATTTTTCTCATCCTCTCTTCGCCTTCCGGCTCTGTCGGGATTTCTCATTGTTTTTTATTTATCCTTCTTAATAATGATTGCTTCGGCTTTCGAGGCTCAAGGATTTCAAGAAACCCTCAAATGTCATTACTTAGGGTTCTTATCGTTCCCCTTGCCCTTCCGGATTCGGCTTTCACTCTATGTTGAAGCAAGTTACGTGCCAACCCGTTTTGTATATTGGGAGTGAACAGTTTTTGCCAATCTTGGCAAAAAACTCTGTAAGATTGGCATTAAGGGATAATTAATTTAAACTTTGCTGCCAAAACACAGTAGACACTTTTTTACTTTATAAACTAGAAAAGTAGACACTATCAATTTTATAAGACTGAGATAGTTGACGCTACTACTGATACTAAAAACTGAAATAGTTGACGCTTCTTACTAGTCTTTTACAATAACCCATTGCCGATTTCATGATACTTCTCCCTATTTTATGTAAGCGGCTCCGCGTTTATACCTTGCCCTTTATCGTAAAAGTTCTTACCTTTGCACCATAATTTTAAAAGCAACGCAATT